>ERZ795042.201-NODE-201-length-55523-cov-299.957525_pt1 | contig 55523 bp, 50 predicted proteins | sample MGYA00375126_ERZ795042 | MGnify/ENA primary metagenome ERZ795042 (study PRJEB30171, sample SAMN05518105) | compost metagenome | isolation source: Feedstock adapted compost from Newby Island compost facility, Milpitas, CA | place: USA:Newby Island compost...
GGCCGGCTGCGGGAGGCCGGCCACGAGGCGTGGATCGTGGGCGGGGCCGTACGCGATCTGCTCCTGGGGAGGTCTCCCGCCGAGTTCGACGTGGCCACCAGCGCCTCGCCGGATCGGGTGGTGGCCCTCTTCGACCGGGTGGTGGAGACAGGCATCGCCCACGGCACGGTGACCGTGGTCCAGGAGGGCTTCTCCTGCGAGGTCACGACCTATCGCGCCGGGCGCGCCTACGCGGAGGAGGGGGGCGGCTTCGTCGGCACCCTCGAAGAGGACCTGGCCATGCGCGACTTCACCGTCAACGCCATGGCCTACGATCCGATCGACGACCGCTTCGTGGATCCACACGGCGGGTGCGCGGACCTGCGGGCCGGGCGGCTGCGCGCGGTGGGGTCGCCCGAGGCCCGCTATTCCGAGGATCCGCTCCGGCCGGTACGCGCTGCCCGCTTCGCGGCGCGCTTCGGCTGGCGCATCGATCGCGAGACGCGCCGCGCGATGCCGGCCTTCGTCGACGAGTTTCGCCGCAGGGTGGCGCCGGAGCGGATCGGCCAAGAGATGGGCAAGCTTCTCGTCTCCCCGCACCCGCGATACGGCCTCGAGATCCTGCGGCGCACGGGATACCTGGCCTCGATCCTCCCCGAGCTCCTCGAGGGGCTGGGCCTGCGGCAAAACCGCTGGCATCGCTACGACGTCTACCACCACGTGCTACGCGCCCTGAACGCGGCACCGCCGGATCTCGTGGTCCGCCTGGCGGTCCTCTTGCACGATGTCGACAAGCCCCGCAGCGCGGCGCCCTCGCCCCGGCATCCGGGGGAGAACACCTTCTACGGGCACGAGGTGAGCGGAGCGAAGCGGGCGCGGGAGATCTGCCTGCGGCTGCGTTTCTCGAAGCGGATCGCGGACGAGGTGGAGCTCCTGGTGCGCGAGCACCAGTTCGTCTACACGGAGGAGTGGAGCGACGCGGCCGTGCGGCGCATGCTCGCGCGCGTCGGCGACTCCTTCGATCGGCTCCTCGAGGTCCGCAGAGCGGACATCCTCGGGCACGGGCGGAACGAGGAGGCGCTCCTCGACGACCTGCGCGCGCTGGAGCGGCGATCCCGGAAGCTTCTCGAGCAGCGTCCCGCCTTGCAGATCCGCGACCTGGCCATCGGCGGACGCGAGGTGATGGAGACTCTCGGGATCGGGCCCTCCCCGAAGGTCGGCGAGGCGCTGCGCTACCTGCTCGGCCAGGTGCTGGAGGAACCCTCGCGCAACGAGCCCGAGACGCTGATCCGCCTCCTCCGCGAGCGCTACGGGGCGTGAGGGTTCCGCGCCCGAGCGTCGTCCCGCGGCGGGAGGCGGAGGCGCTCGCCGCTTCGAAAATCGTCATGCATGCGGATGTCCGCCGGAAGGCGCACGGTGCCGCGCGAAGGAAAAAGGGGCGGCCGAGGGCCGCCCCGTAACGCGCGCGGAATCGCGCCGACTCAGATCGCCCAGCGCAGGGCGATGGCGCCGTAGCCGTAGCCGGCGTGGGGGCTGAAGAGGAAGAGCTTGTCGCCCTTCTGCAGGCGGCCCTCCTGCAGCGCCTCGTACATGGTGACGGGGATGCAGGCCGAGCTCAGGTTCGCGTACTTGGCGAAGGTGTCGTACTGCATCGACTCGGGCAGGCCGAGCGCCTCGAGGCAGGCGTACTGGAACCAGGCCGTGGGCTGGTGGGTGAAGACCATCTTGATCTCGTCCAGCTTCCAGCCGGCGCGGCCGAGGGCACCCTCGGCGCAGCGGCGGATCTGGGGGATCAGGTCGGCCATCACCTTGTACTGGATCTCCTTCGGGCCCATCTCGACGAGGAGCTGCGGCGGCATGTCCTTCTCGCCGTTGGGGCCGGCCTTCGGGCTCCTGTAGACGCAGCGGATACCGCCGGTGAGCTCGCCGTTGGTGCGGAAGTGCCAGCCCTGGATGCCGTAGCCCTCCTCGACAGGGCCGACCACCACCGCGCCCACGCCGTCACCGTGGTACAGCGAGTTGGTGTCGGCGTAGTCGGTCCACCGCGAGTACATGCAGGAGGCGATGCAGAGCACGTAGCGCGCCATGCCCTGCATGACCATGGCGTAGGCGGTGGCCAGGTGGCTGATGAAGGAGCTGCAGACGCTGGTGAGCTGCCAGGAAGCGGCGTCCGGATTCAGCCCCAGCCGGTAATGGATGTAATTTTCGTTGTAGGGCGGCGGGAACATCTCGTCGCTCACCATGGAGTGGACCAGAAGCAGGTCCACGTCCTTGGGGTCGACCCTGGCGTGCTCCAGCGCCTCGCGCGCCGCCGCGATCTCGTAGGTGGAGGGCTTTTCGTCGGGTCCGATGACCCGCCGCTCGCGCGAGCCGCGGAAGGGGTCATGCGCCCACCGCGCCATCTGCCTGGAGATGATCGGATCGTAGTGCTGCTCGCTGGCCGAGCCGCCGGTGACGCCGCGGTAGGGATCGGCGTCGCCCTTCTTTTCCTTGCTCAGCAGCCGCTCGACGAAGTCTGCCGGCCAGTCCTCGTTGCGGCGAATGGTCGGAGGAAGAGCCCGGCCGATGCCGAGGATGCCCACTGCCTTGACGCTGCTCATGCTCTCTCCAATACGCTTTCGATGGCGTCGAGAACGCCGTCGTCGATGAGTTCGACTTTCCCCTCCCGCCTGTCCTCGACGAGCTGCAGCTCGAGGCCGGTCCCCCGCGGGAAGCGGACGAATACCTCGCGGAGCCCGGGCGCCGTGATCTGAGGCTCGCTCAGCGCCGGCATGCCCGCCTCGGCGAGGCGCTTCATTTCCTCGTCGATCGATTCGATTCCCACCCCGATGTGGTGGACGAAGGGGCCCCCCTTCTCCCGGAGCTGGCGGGCGGGAAGCGTGTCGTCCCGGAGCGGATGGATGAGGTGGATCTCGGTGGGCCCGATGCGGACCACGCCGATCTCGATCCCCGTGCTCTCCAGCCGGTGGCGCTCGGGCTCGGGATCGAAGGGCGCGAAGCTGGCGAGCGCGGCGTCGAGGTCCGGGACGACGACGGTGAGATGGTGGAGGTAGTGCCTGCGTTCCATCAGATGCTCCTGTGCGTTCCGGCTGCGGCCATCTGCTTGTAGCGGTTGTTGCCCGGGGAGGGGACGTTGCGGTCGATCTTGATGTCGATGACCACCGGCCTTCTCTCCTTCTGGGCGAGCTCGAGCAGCTCGCGCCCGATCTCGCCGGGCCGCGTCACCGTGACGCCGATCGCGCCGATGGATTCGGCCAGGCGAGCGAAGTCGACGTCTCGGACCTCGAAGGGATGGGAGCGGCCGAAGACGCGCGTGTTGCCGAACTTCACCATCCCGTAGCTCGAGTCGTTGAAGACGGCGACGGTGAGGGGTACGTCGTGCGTGGTGGCGGTGACGAGCTCCAGGCCGTGCATGCCCATGCAGCCGTCGCCGGTGAGGCAGACGATCGGCGTGCGGGGATCGCCCATGGCCATGCCGAGCGCCAGGGTCAGGCCCGTGGCCATGGTGCAGCTCGCCACCGGCTTGTAGAACTGGCCGGGCCGCTTCACCTCGAAGTAGTGGAGGGCGAAGACGCCGTGCTCGCCGATGTCGGCCACGAGGGTGGCGTTCTCGGGAAGCGAGCGCTCGATGTCCGCGAGCGCTCGCGCCGGCGAGAGCGGCATGGCGTTCGATTCGAGGTCCTCCGGCTGTTCCACCCGCGGCCCGGCCTTGGCGCGATCGAGGGCGGGGTTGGCCGCACGCGGGCCGATCTTGTTCGCCGCCTCGAGGAGGCGGGGCAGGGCGGAGCGGAGATCTGCCTGGAGGGTGGCGGTGACCGGGATGACGGTCCTACCGAACGAGGTCGAATCGAGGTCGACCTGGATCACGGTGCCGCCCTCGCGCGCCAGTGGGCGGTAGCCTCCCGTGGCCAGGTCGGAGAGCTGGGTGCCGAGCGCGACCACGAAGTCGGGCCCCTCCTCCGCGTAGGCGGCCGCCCACCGGCTGCGCGCGTGGCCCATCACCCCGAGGGAGAGGGGATGCGTCTCCGGCAGCGTGCCCTTGGCGTGGGCGGTGGTGGCGAAGGGAACCCGCAGGGCCTCCGCAAGGCGGAGGACCTCGGCACCGGTGCCGCTGATGCGCACGCCGGAGCCCACGAAGATCAGCGGCTTCTCCGCGTTGACGAGGCCGCGGGCGATCCGCTCCCACTCCTCGTCCGGGACCGCCTCTGCCACCGTCCGCGGGGCGAGGGTGGGCTCGACGATCTCGGCGGGCGCGGTGGAGACGTCCAGGGGAAGGATGACGAGGACGGGTCCCGGCCGCCCCTCGCGCGCGACGGTGAAGGCGCGCCGGAGAGCGACGCGGGCGAGGGAGGGATGGGTGACCTCGATGGCCATCTTCACCGCGTGCCGGAAGCCGTCGGCGAGGTCCAGGCCGTAGGGGCCGACCTCCTGGACCGAGGCGCGGCCGTGGTCGGCGCGCGGCACGTCCCCGGCGAGGTGGACGAGCGGAATGGATTCCTGCCGGGCGGTGACGAGGCCGGTCAGCGAGTTGGTGAGCCCCGGGCCGCAGGTGGAGATGGACACACCGACCTGGCCGCTGGCCAGAGCGTAGCCGCAGGCGGTGTGCACCGCGGCGGTCTCGTGGCGGCTGATGATCACCTCGACCTGGGAGCGATCGTAGAGCGCATCGAAGACGGGGCCGATCGGACCGCCCGGGACGCCGAAAACCCGATCGCTACCGGCGCGGACGATCTCTTCGACCACGACGTCTGCGGTCCGGCGAAGCGGTTGGGGAGACACCCTGGGTGCGATGAGCCGAACCATCGCAATGCTCCGTCGATGTTTCGAAATACCTGAAGTGGAACGCGAGCACGGGCCCTGCGAGGCCCGTGCTCGCGTCGTGGTCACCGATCAGTTCTCACCGAAGACCACCCGCGCGTGGACGGTCTGGTAGTAGATCTGGCCGAAGCGGATGACGAAGGTGTCCACTCCGTCGGGGATGGACATGCCAGGGGTATAGACCTCCCAGTTCACCATCACCACCTCGCCGGTGTGGTGAATGGCCGTGGTCGTCGGCATGACACCGCCGAAGAGCTGGGCCATGGCCAGGAAGCCCTGGAGGATGGCATCGCGCCCGATGTTGACGCCGTCCGCGGTGAGGACGCGGGCTTTGGGCGCGTAGTCGCACATCGCGCGGTTGATGTCACCGGCGAGAAGCGCCTGCTGGTGCTCGATGATCACTTGCGTCGGCGTGCGGAGGAAGCGCCAGGGGTCGCAGCGATAGCCGTTGGAGAGGTGCGTGTACTGCTTGAGCTCGGCAGGCAGCTCGATCCCGAGCAGGGCCTGCACGACGGAGAGCTCTGCGTCCGAGCTGGCGAACGCCAGCGACGGGAGCAGGACGATCGACGCGACGATGCCCGAGATGATCCGACGAACCACGGTCATGTCGTTGCTCCTTTCGTGCGGTCGTGGACCGCCTTGCGTGCCAGGTCCGAAGCGGCCCTGGCAAGGTGCTTGCCGATCGCCGGTAGCGGCAGGATCTCGGCCGCCGCGCCGAGGGCGACGGCGGCCTTCGGCATTCCGTAGACGGCGCTGGTGGTCTCGTCTTGGACGATGGTCCAGCCGCCGCGCCGCCGGATCTCCAGCAACCCCTCGGCCCCATCCTTCCCCATCCCGGTGAGCAGGACCCCCCAGACTCTCGCCTCGCAAGCCCTCGCGGCCGAGGCGAAGAGCGCGTCGATCGAGGGGACGTGGGGGGTGTCGGGAGGCGCGTCTCGCTGTACGAGGTAGAGGGCGTCGCCCTTGCGCACGACCTCCAAGTTCTTCTTGCCACCCGCGAACACTACCTCGCCCGGGTGGATGGTCTCTCCGGCCACGCCCTCGCGCACGCGAAGCGGTGTTTTCTCGGCGATCCGCTCCACCAGAGGTTGCAAGAAGCTCGGAGGGATGTGCTGTACCACGGCAATCGGAGCGGGGAAGTCGGCGGGGAGCTGGCCGAGGATCTGGAAGAGCGCCTGAGGCCCGCCGGTCGAGGCGCCCATCACGACGATCTCCGGGAGGGGGACCCCCGATTGCTCGGGCGAGGCGGCGCGGCCGAGGGCGCGCCGCCGGAAGGCGGCCGCCGCGCGGATCTTGGCGGCGACCTCGCTGCCGAGCGCGTGCAGTTCCATGGCGGAGACCGTGGTCTTGTCGACCAAGTCGAAGGCGCCGTACTCGAGGGCGCGGATGGCCAGCTCCGCGTCGGGCCGGGCGGCGCCGCTGACCACCACGACCGCCGGCGGATCGGCCTCCCGCGAGAGGGCTTCGAGCACGCCCAGTCCGTCGAGGACGGGCATCTCGAGGTCGAGGACCACGACGTCGGGCGCGGCCGTGCGGACGAGTTCGAGGGCCTGCGCGCCATCGCCGGCCTCACCGACGATCTCGATCTCCGGCTCGCTGGAGAGCACGCGCTTCAGTGCGCGCCGGGCGAAGGGGGAGTCGTCGACGAGCAGGGTGGCGATGGTCGCGGACGGTTTCACGGCACCTCCTCCCGCACGAACCAGACGTTGTCGCCGCTTCGGTGGCGAAGGTGGTCGAAATGGGTCACGAAGCCCGTCTCCGCGTGGCCGAGCAGGAGAATGCCGCCGGGCCGCAGCCGCGACATCAGGCGCTCGACGGTCTGCTCGAGGGCGGGCGGGTCGAAGTAGATGAGGACGTTGCGGCAGACGATCGCGTCGAATTCGCCCAGCCGTGCCAGCGAGTCGGGATCGACGAGGTTGGCGCGGCGGAAGGAGACGCAAGAGCGCAACAGGGGCCGGGCCAGGTAGCCGTCGCGCGTCAGCCGGAAATAGCGATTCTGCCAGTCCTGGGGGCCGGGACCGGCCTTGGCGATGGCCGAGGGGCCGTAGAGGCCCGAGCGCGCGCGTTCCAGGGCCTTCTCGCTGATGTCGATGCCGTGCACCTCGATGGGCCGGCCCCAGAAGAGGTGCAGGTTGTCGAGCAGGAGCATGGCGAGGCTGTAGACCTCCTCGCCGGTGGAGCAGCCGGCGGAGAGGATGCGCAGCGGCTCGCCGGTGAAGGTCTCCTGCCGCACGTGCAGCGCCTGGACGAAGGCCTGCAGCTGCTCGACGTCCCGGAAGAAGCTCGTCTCGCGGTTGGGCACGAGCTCGGCGACGATGGCGGAGAGGGGCGAGTCCGGTCCGGCGCGTCCGAGCTCGCGGACGAATTCCCGCGGGTCGGTGTGGCCGCTCGCCGAGAGCGCGGCGCGGAAGCGCCGTTCGAGCGTCAGTGGGTTTCGCCGCGGCTGGGCGAGGCCGAACCAGCTCTCGACGATCCGGCCGAATTCGGCGAGGCAGTCCGCCGGGATGGGTTCGGGCTCGAGCCGCAGGGGTGCGCGCAGCATCTCAGGCCTCGGCTCCCGTTCGCTGGCGGATAGCCCGCACCGCCTCGTCCACGGCCTCGCGGAAGACCTCGACGTCGCGCAGGCGCAGAAGCGTTTCCACGGCCTCGCCCCGGCCGATCTTCCCCAGGGAGATCACCGCCGTCACCGCGCGCCAGCTGTCGCGCTCCAGCGCCTTCGGATCGGCCGAGAGAAGCTCCAGCAGAAGTGGCACCGCCTCGGCGTCGCGCTGCTCGCCGAGCGCCTCGATCGCGGCCTGGGCGAGCAGGACGTCCGGGTGCTGGACCAGCGAGCGCAGCGTGGAGCGCGCCTGCGGATGATCGATGCCGCCCAGGACCTGGATGCAGAAGAGGGCGGTGTCGCGGGCGGGGCTGAGCGCCCCCGCGATCACGGCGGGCAAGGATCGCGGGGCGGCCCGGCGGAGCGCCTCCATGGCCGTCGCTCGCCGCGCGTAGGAATCGCTGCGCCCGACGAATTCGACCAGCCGCTCGGGCGGGAGCTTTTCCGCGGCGACCTCGGCGGCGCGGTCGCGGACCACGAGCGAGGCGTTGGCCAGCGCCTCCTCGATGGTCCGGGCGGGCTCGAACCCCTGCCGCGCCCGTTCCAGCGCCTCCAGGAAGATGGAATCGGCGCTGCTCATGCGCTCCTCTCCGGCAGGCGGAGGTGCTCGACGTGCGCCGTGAGCTCGGTCACCTTCGCCGTGATCCCGTTGAGCGTCTCGGCCACGCGCTGCACGGCGTCCTGGTTCTGGCGGGCCACCACGCTGATGTTCTCGATGGCCTTGAGCACCTGCTCACCACCGGCGCGGACCTGGACGGTGGCGTCGGCGACCTGGCGGGTCCGCTCGGAGATCCGCTCCACCGCCTCGAGCGAGGAACGCACGCCGCGCGCCTGCTCGTTCGCGCTCTCGGAGAGAAGGCGGGAGAGGTTGCGGATGTGCTCGACCTCCTGCCGGAGCTCCTGCGAGCTGCGCGACTGCTCGGAGACGGCGACCGCCACCTTCTGCACCAGATTGCCGACGCGGTGGATGGACTCGAGCACCCTCGTGATCTTGGCGCCGGCCTCGTTGATGAGCCTCGTTCCCTCGTCGGTGCGGCGGGCGTTTTCGCGCGCGAGCCGCACCGCGGTCTCCGTCTGATCGCGCATGGAGCCGATGAGCTCGGCCACCTCCTTGGCGGCGCCGAGGGCACGCTCGGCGAGCTTGCGCACCTCGTCGGCCACGACGGCGAAGCCCCGTCCGCTGTCGCCCGCGCGCGCCGCCTCGATAGCGGCGTTGAGGGCGAGCAGGTTGGTCTGGTCGGCGATCTCCGCCATGGTCTGCACGATGACGTTGATCTGGCGGGAGCGCTCGGCCAGCTCCTCGAAGGCCTGGCTGGAGCTACGGGAGCTCTCGCCGATCTCGTTGATGCGGACGATGGAGTCCTCCAGCGTCCGGGCGCTGGCCTGGGCCTCCTCGTCGATCGAACGGGTGAAACTCGAGGCCTCCTCGAGGTCGCGGGCGGAGTTGGCCGCGCGCGCGGAGACGTCCTCGACGCTCCGGCCCGCGCGCCCCAGGGCCTGGTCCAGTTCCTCGGCGGCCTTGCTGATCCGCTCCACGGCCGCGCCGATCTCGCGCGCGGCGGCGAGCACCGCGGAGGTGTCGTTGGCCAGCTCCTCCGCGTTGCGGCTGACGCCCTGGATCTGCACCGCGATCTCCTCCATGGCGGAGGAGGTCTCCTCGGCGGCGGCGCTCTGCTCCTGGGCGCCGTCGGCCATCTGCGTCGTGCTCGCGGCCACGGCGGCGGTGGCGATCGACACGTCGTGGGCGTGCGCCTTCAGATTGCCGATCGTGGTCACCAGCATGGTGCGCAGCCGGTCGAAGGCCGAGGCGAGGTTCTGCAGCTCGATCTCCTTGAAGGTGGGCACCACCACGGCGAGGTCGCCCTCGGCCATGCGGGAGGCCGCGGCCGTGAGCTGGTCGAGCGGGCTGCTGATGGAGCGCGCCAGCAGGTAGCCGACCAGCGCCAGGCCGCCGAGGATGAGGATGATGGTGATCGCCTGGCTGCGGAACGCCGCGGTCTTCAGCTCCTCGAGGCGGGCGTAGCTCTCCTCGTACTTCTTCACCGTGTCCATGTAGAGGAGACCGAGCGCCCGCACGAAGGCGGGGCCGTGCTCGGCGGGAGCGCGGAGGAAGGCCGGCAGGTGCTCGTCGAGCATCCTCGAGATGCGCTGCTCCTCGCCGACCAGCTCGGCGGCCTTGCGAAGCGCCTCCGCGTCGGCCTGGATGCGCTCGATCAGCGCCGTGTTGGCCACGACCACGTCGCCATAGCGGTCGATCGTGGCGGTCATGCGCATGGCGGTGGAGCCGAGCTGGACCCAGTGGTGGTTGGTATTCAGCACCGCCTCCGAGCGGCTGATGGTGAAGACCATCGCGGCCGTCATCGCGATCGGGGAGATCAGCGTCAGGGCGATGCCCAGGGCGAGCCTCGTCTTGATGGACATTCTCATGGCGCGAGCTCGGGGAGAACGAGGAGTTTGTCCAGGCTGAGAAGAAGGGCGAGCCGCCCGTGCGCGGGGACCACGCCGATGACGTACTCGCTGAGGCGGTGGCGGACCTCGGGCGGCGGCGGCTCGACGGCGGTCTCGGGGACGCGGATCACCTGCTGCACGGCGTCGACGAGCAGGCCGATGCGACGGTGCCGGCTCTCCGCGACCACGATGCGGCTCCGCGGCCCGATCTCCGCAGGGGGGAGCCCGAGCCTCGTCCGGACCTCCAGGACCGGAAGGATGGCGCCCCGCAGGTTGTGGACGCCGCGGACGTGGGCCGGGGCCTGGGGCACGCGCGTGATCCGCTGGACGCGGATCACCTCGCGCACGCGCTCGACCCGGAGGGCGTAGAGCTCGTCGTGGAGCGAGAAGGTGACGAACTGCAGGGTGGTGACGGGCTTTTCGACCTCGGGCCGGTCCGGCGGGGCGACCGCCTCGACGAAGCGGACGATCTGCTCCGGATCCGAGGGGTCCGCCTCGGGAAGTCTGGCGAGGATGTCCTCGGCGAAGCCGAAGGGGGGAAGTTTCTCACTCATGCGACCTCACCCCTGCCCGCGGCCATCGCGACCAGCCGGTCGGGTGCCAGGCGGAGGACCACCGCCCCGTCCGCGAGGAGGGCGGCACCGTCCACCGGAGCCCGGTCGCCGAGCGCGGGATCGAGGGCCTGGAAGACGAAGTCCTGCTGGCCGAGCAGCGAATCGACCCGGAGGGCTGCCGTGGCCCCGGCCTGGACGAAGACCGCGTACTCCCCCTCCGTGGAAAGCCCCAGGGCCGCCTCGGAGTCGATGAGAGGGAAGAAGGTGCCTCGGTGCTCCAGGGCCAACCCCGCCCCCAGCCAGCGGATCCGGTCCGTCGCGATGCGCGTGGCTTCCACCACCGAGGCGGCGGGAAGCGCGTAGACCTCGTCCGCGATGCGGCAGAGGAGGGCGCGCTCGAGGGCGATCGAGGTGGGGACGGTCAGGACGAAGCGCGTCCCCGCGCCCCGCACCGACTCGACCTCGATCGAGCCGCCCAGCCGCACCACCTCCTTGTGGACAGCGTCGAGCCCCACGCCGCGACCGGCGCTCCGGCTCAGCGCCGCGGTGGAGACGCCGGACTCGAAGATCAGCGTCCGGGCGTCCCGGGAGTCGTCCAGCCCCATCTCCCGCGCCCGCTTGCGGACGGCCTCCTCGTCGATGCCCGCGCCGTCGTCCTCGACGGCGACGACGACCTGGCTGCCATGGGTGGAGGCGCGTAGGACCACCCGGCCCACGGCCGGCTTGCCCGCGCGCTGGCGCACCTCGGGCGGCTCGATGCCGTGGACCACCGCATTGCGGACGAGGTGCCCGAGGATCTCGCCGAGCCGGTCGAGGACCGCCTTGTCGATCTCCACGTCGGTCCCGACGATGTCGAGTTCGGCGCGCTTGGCGTTGCGCAGCGCCTCGTCGCGGACGATCCGGCGGTATCGGAGCAGGAAGGAGCCGATCGGGACGGTGCGGAGGCGGAGGACCTGGTCGTGGAGGACGCGGACCGCCCGCTGGAGGGCATCGCCGGCGACCCGCGCCTCGGCGAGCGAGCCCGAGGCCAGGGCGCGCTGCAGCCGCGTCTCCTGCACGACGAGCTCGCCGGCCGCCGCGACCAGCCGGTCCACGCGATCCTGCGGGACGCGCAGAGTCGTCTCGGCGCTGGCGCCGAAGGCGATGGGGAGGGTGGGGGTGACCTCGCGGTCCTTCTCGGCGATGGCGCGGACGGCGGGGATGGTCTGCTCGACCGGTCGCCCCTCGAGGATCTCCCGGGCATCCTGGCGCAGGCAGTCGATGCCCTGCAGCAGGTCCTGCACGAGGTCGCGGTCGTCCTCGAGGCGGGCGGCCACGTCCTCCAGCACGTGGACTGCAGCCTGGACCACCTCGGCGCCGACCATGCCGGCGTTGCCCTTGAGCGTGTGCAGGGCGCGGCGGAGCGTGCGGAGCCGCGCCGGCGCGTCCTCGCCTCCGAGCTCGAACGCGAGGAGGGAGTCCTCCGCGGTGTCGAGGAGGCCCAACGCCTCCTCCGCAAAGTCGCGCGCGAGTGTTTCCAGGCTCATCGCGCCGCGGCGCTGGAGGGGAGGTTCAGGATCCTCTGGAGGACCTCGGCGATCTGCTCGACAGTAAACGGCTTTTTGAGGTATGCGGTTGCGCCACGCTCGAGTGCTCGCCGGATGTCCTCGTCCTGGTTCTCCGTCGAGACTACGACGACAGGCACCGGCTCACCGAGTTCCTCCTTCCGGAGGGTTTCGAGAAAGGAAAGGCCGTCGAGCACCGGCATGTTGAGGTCCAGCAGGATGGCCCGGAACCGCTTCTTGCGGGTCATCGCCAGGGCTTCGAGGCCGTTGTAGGCGTGCGAAAGGGTCAGGCCGAGGCGCCGGGCCACGAGGCCCTGGAACTTGTGGATCAGCTCCGAGTCGTCGACCACCAGGATGTCTCCGAGTTGTGGCTCCATTCTGCGCGTCTCCTGCCGGGCCCGCCGGTGGACACCGGGAGTGGAAGCCTCGCACACTTTCAATTTGCACGATATCCCACTTTGGTGTTAATTCTGGAGTATCATGAGTTCTTGGACTGCAGCGAGGCGCGCAGCATCGAGTGTTCTTCCGGCTCCGACATGGCGCTACCGCCTGGCGAAGGCCCTGGCGGCGGCGACCGGAGCGCGTTTCGTGGGCGTCTACACCTGCCCGCCGGGCGAGATCCTGGATGGCGTCCACTCCGTCTTCCCGGAGGACATGGACGAGATCATGGTCCGCGTCGCGCGGGAGGTCCTCCCCCGGATCGCCTGGACCCGTCACGGCCAGCGCAATCCCGACGCGCTGAGCGGTAACCCCTATTTCCCGCTGGATTACGAGAACGGCGACGGGACCCTCCGCAGGCTCCTGGAGCCGCTGATGAAGGCCGCGGGCGTCGAGGAGATGATCCACGCATCGTTCCTGGCGGAGGGGAAGGTCGTCGGCGGCGCCGCGGTGTGGCTGGCGAAGAAGAAGGGGGCGCGGGAACTCCTCGAGCCGCTGGCGGAGGTGGCGCGGCTCGCCGGCAATACGCTGGAGCGCGCCATCCAGCTCGCCCGCGGCTGCTCGGAGGGGATCAGCCCCGATCCGATCCTGCCGCTGGAGCTCCTCACCGGCCGCGAGCTGCAGATCGCGCGGCTCGCCGCCCGCGGGCTGACCGACGCCAACATCGCGCACACCCTCGGCATCTCGGAGCAGACGGTGGGCGCGCACATGCGCCGCATCTTCCTCAAGCTGCGGATCAACTCCCGCCTGCAGCTCGCCCAGGAGTCGCGACTCCACCGGCCGATCGCCAGCTAGGCAAGCCCTCGACCGCCGCGGTCGGCGCGGCGACTCCACCCTCCTCGCCGGCGCGGCGCCGCGGGGCGCGGCGTGCTAGAAGAAGGGCGATGCGCGTGGTCGTCGCCATGTCCGGCGGGGTGGACTCCTCCGCCGCCGCGGCCCTGCTCGTCGAGCAGGGCCACGAGGTGATCGGGGTCTCCCTCCGGCTCACCCGCACCGAGCGGGCGGGGCCGGGGAGGTGCTGCACGCCCGACGACCTGGACGACGCGCGCTCGGTGGCGCGGAGGCTGGGGATCCCCTTTTACGTCCTGGAGGCCACCGAGCTCTTCGAACGGCGGGTGGTCTCGCCCTTCGTTCGATCCTACCTGTCGGGGGAGACGCCGATCCCCTGCCTCGCCTGCAACCGGGAGGTGAAATTCGATCACTTGCTCCGCCGCGCGCGGGCCCTCGGCGCCAAGCTCGCCACCGGGCACTACGCCCGCATCGAACGAGGCGAGGAGGGGCTCTACCGGCTGCTGCGCGGCGTCGACGAGGCGCGCGACCAGAGCTATTTCCTGCATCATCTCGGGCAGGAGGAGCTGCGCGACCTTCTTTTTCCCGTCGGGCATCTGCGCAAGGTGGAGGCGCGCGAGCTGGCCCGGCGCGCCGGACTGCCGGTCGCCGACAAGCCGGAGAGCCAGGACATCTGTTTCATCCCGGACGGCGACGCCGCGGGCTTCGTGGAGGGGCGGGCGGCGGCCGAGGGCCTTTCGCCGCGGCCGGGTCGGCTGGTGGACGCGCAGGGCCGCGCGCTCGGCGTGCACGACGGCATGCACCGCTTCACGGTCGGGCAGCGCAAGGGGCTCGGCGAGGCGGCCGAGCGATTCCCCGCTCCCCGCGGACGCAAGCTCCCCCTCTACGTCACCGAGATCCGGCCCGAGACGGGGGACGTCGTGGTCGGGCCGGCGGCGGAGGTGGAGAGGGAGCGCTTCTTTGTCCGGGACGTCTCCTGGGTCTCGGGGCGCCCGCCCTCGCCCGACGAGGTCCTCGTCGTGCGCGTCCGGCACCGCCACGCCGGAGCCCCCTGCCGGGTGCGGCCCGTCGAGGGGGGCTGGGAGGTGGACGCCCTGCAGCGGGTACGGGCGCCGGCGCCGGGACAGGCGGCCGTATTCTATCGGGGGGACGAAGTGCTCGGCGGGGGCCGGATCTCGCGGTTGACCGGCGCCGAGGCGGGTGGGTATGCAACCGAGAACCCTTCCCAACCATAGGAGCGAGGCATGGCGGACAAGCGTGAAGTCGTGATCGTCGGTGCGGCCCGTACGCCCATCGGGGCATTCCTCGGTGCCCTCTCCACGGTTCCCGCGCCGCGGCTCGGCGCGGTGGCGATCCAGGCGGCGCTCGAGCGCGCAGGCGTGGCGCCCGAGGCGGTGCAGCACGTCTTCATGGGCAACGTGCTGCAGGCCGGCGTCGGGCAGGCGCCCGCCCGTCAGGCGGCGCTCTTCGCTGGGCTGCCGATCGGCACGCCGGCCGTGACCATCAACAAGGTCTGCGGCTCCGGGCTGGAGGCCGTGGTCCAGGGGGCGCGGACCATCCTCATGGGCGAGGCGGACGTGGTGGTCGCCGGCGGCATGGAGTCGATGTCCGGGGCGCCCTACCTCAGCTACGAGGCGCGGCGGGGCGCGCGCATGGGCCACGTCAGGCTCGTCGACGCCATGATCAAGGACGGCCTGTGGGACGTCTACAACGACTTCCACATGGGCAACGCCGCCGAACTCTGCGCCCGCGAGCACAACATCCCGCGCTCGGCGCAGGACGAGTACGCGCTTCTCTCCACCACCCGCGCCATCGAGGCCCAGAAGGCCGGCCTCTTCAAGGCGGAGATCGCGCCGGTCCAGGTGGAGGGGAAGAAGGGCGAGGTGGTCGTGGTGGACGAGGACGAGGGTCCCAAGAACGCCAAGCCCGACAAGATTCCTTCGCTCAGGCCTGCCTTCGAGAAGGACGGCACCGTGACGGCGGCCAACGCCTCCTCGATCAACGACGGCGCCGCCGCGGTGGTGCTGATGAGCCGCGAGCGCGCCGAGCGCGAGGGGCGGCCCATCCTCGCTCGCATCGAGGCCTGGGGGCACGCGGCGCGCAAGCCGGAGGAATTCACCATCGCCCCGGCGGACGCGATCCGCAACGCGCTGGGGCGGGCCAACCTGAAGCTGGAGGACGTCGACCTCTTCGAGATCAACGAGGCCTTCGCGGTGGTCGCCATCGCCAACAACCGCATCCTCGGCCTCGCGACGGAGAAGGTGAACGTCCGCGGCGGTGCGGTGGCGCTCGGTCACCCGATCGGCGCCTCGGGCGCCCGCATCCTGGTCACCCTGCTGTACGCCATGAAGGACATGGGCAAGAAGCGGGGTCTGGCGAGCCTCTGCATCGGCGGCGGCGAGGGGATCGCCCTCGTCGTCTCCCGGTGAGATCGCCGGGGTATACTCTCCTCGAATCCCAAAGGAGGCCAGGCTCGTGAACAAGCTCTACGAGAGCGCCGATGCCGCCGTGGCCGACATGACCGACGGCATCACCTTGATGTCGGGCGGCTTCGGCCTGTGCGGAAATCCGGAAAACCTGATCCGGGCGATCCACCGCAAGGGCGTCAAGGACATCACCCTGATCTCCAACAACTGCGGCACCACGGATCTCGGCCTGGGGATCCTGCTGCAGAACAAGCAGATCAAGAAGATCATCGCCTCCTACGTGGGCGAGAACAAGGAGTTCGAGCGGCAGTTCCTCGCCGGCGAGCTGGAGGTCGAGCTCGTCCCCCAGGGCACGCTCGCGGAGCGGATCCGCGCCGGCGGCGCGGGGATCGGGGGCTTCTACACGCCGACCGGCGTGGGCACCAAGGTGGCGGAGGGCAAGGAGACGCGCGTCATCAACGGGCGCGAGTACCTGCTCGAGCTGCCGCTGGTGGCCGACTACGCCATCATCCACGCCTGGAAGGCGGACAAGTGGGGCAACCTCGTCTTCCGCAAGACCGCCCGCAACTTCAACGCCATTATGGCCAAGGCCGCCCGGATCACGATCGTGGAGGCGGAGCACATCGTGGAGGTCGGAGAGCTCGACCCCGATCAGATCCACGTACCCTCCATCTACGTCGACCGCGTGATCCAGGGCGAGCGCTACGAGAAGTGGATCGAGAGAAGGACGACGAGGCCGCGCCCCGAGGGCGCATGAGGCGAGCCTTCGCGAGACGGGGGAAAAACCATGCCTTTGACCCGTGAGCAGATTTGCCAGCGCGTCGCGCAGGAGCTCCAGGACGGCTTTTACGTCAACCTGGGAATCGGCATGCCGACCCTGGTGGCCAACTACGTGCCCGACGGGATCGAGGTCGTCCTCCACAGCGAAAACGGCATGCTCGGCGTCGGGCCCTACCCCTACCCCGGGGAGGAGGATCCCGACCTGATCAACGCCGGCAAGGAGACGGTGACGCAGATCCCGGGCACGGCCTACTTCGACTCGGCCGAGTCCTTCGCGATGATCCGCGGGGGCCACATCGATCTGGCCATCCTCGGGGCCATGGAGGTCAGCGAGAAGGGCGACCTCGCCAACTGGATGATCCCCGGCAAGATGGTCAAGGGGATGGGCGGCGCCATGGACCTGGTGGCGGGCGCCAAGCGCGTGATCGTCACCATGGAGCACGTCTCCAAGGACGGCCGCCCGAAGCTTCTGCGCGAGTGCACGCTGCCTCTGACCGGCAAGCGCTGCGTGCACACCATCGTCACCGACTACGCCCTCTTCGACGTGGTGGAGGACGGGCTCCTTCTCAAGGAGCTCGCTCCGGACGTGACGGTGGATGACGTGCGCCGGATCACCGAGGCGCGCTTCCGCGTCGCGCCCGAGATCAAGCCGATGCTGCGCTGATGGGCCTGGAAGCGCGGCTGGTCGAGTTCGCCGAGCTCCTCCGCCAGGGCGGCGTGCGCGTCTCGGCCTCGGAGGTCGAGGATGCCGCCGTCGCCCTGCGCGAGGTCGGCCTCGAGCCCCGGGAAATCGTCCACGCCGCGCTCGCGGCTGCGCTCGTCAAGCGCGCGCGGGATCGGGAGACCTTCGACCGGGTCTTCGATCTCTTTTTTTCGCCCACCCACGGCCTCGTCCGCGAGCTCGACCGGAGCCTCGCGCGCAGGCTGGAGGAGGAGGGGCTGCTCCAAGGCGAGGAGCTCGAGCGCCTGGTGGCGGAGCTGGCGAGCCTGCAACAGGGGATGTCGCCGCTCGCCCGAGCGCTGCTCGCCGGGGACGGCGCCGCCGTCGTCTCGCTCTTTCGCGGTGCGGCGCTGCAATTCGATTTTTCCCGCGTGGAGGGCGCGCTGGAGGCGAGCTTCTTCGCTCGCCGCCTGCTCTCGGCCGCCGGCGGCGGTGCGGCGCGCGCCGAGCTCGCCGAGGTGGAGCGGAGGCTGGGGCGGGAAGGTCTGCCGTCGGCGGCGCGAGAGGTCGTCTCCCGGGAACTCGCCTCGCGGCTCCGGGCGGTGGAGGAGGCGGCGCGGGACTACGTGAACGCGCGGGCGCGTCTCGCTCGTCGGCGGCGCTCGGAATCCTCGCTCGCCTTTCGACCCTTCGCCGATCTGAGCCGCGAGGAGCTCGATCGAGTGCAGGCGGCGGTGCGGCGCATCGCCGAGCGGCTGCGCTCTCGCCTGGTGGAAAAGGAGAGACACCGCCGGCGCGGTCGGCTCGCCGTGCGACGCACGCTGCGACGGAACATGGCGCACGGAGGCGCGCTCTTCGATCTGGTCTTCAAGCGCAAGAGGAGGGAGCGGCCCGAAATCGTGGTGCTCTGCGATGTCTCGGATTCGGTGCGCCACGTGGCGCGGCTCATGCTCCTCTTCGTGCACACCTTGCAGTCGCGTCATGTGGGCGTCCGCTCCTTCGCCTTCGTCTCCGACGTGGGCGAGATCACGGAGGCCTTCCGCGAGGCGGAGCCGGAGCGCGCGCTCGACCTGGCCATCGCCGGCAAGGCGATCCACCTCTACGGCAACTCCAACTACGGCCGGGCGCTCTCTCTCTTCGTCCGGGATCACCTGGCCGCGGTGGGGCGGCGGACGACGGTCATCGTCATCGGCGACGCCCGGAACAACTACAACGACCCGGCGGCCTGGGCCCTCGAGGAGATCCGCCGCAAGGCGCGGCGCGTGATCTGGATCACGCCCGAGCCGGAGGAGGCCTGGGGGACGGGCGACTCGGAGATGCTCCGCTACCGGAAGGCCGTGTCGCAGGTCCTCGTGGTGCAGTCGCTGGTGGACCTCGAGGACGCGGCGCGGCGGATCGTTTCGAGCTAGGGCTGCAGGGTGGCCTGCAGATCGGCGGCGTCGATCGGGAAGGAGGCGATCATCTCGCATCCCTTCCCGGGGATGTTGCGTACGCGCAGGGTTCCGCCGTGGGCCTCGATCGCCTGGCGCGCGATGGTCAGCCCCAGGCCGTGGCCGCTGCGGTCGAGACCAAGCTGCACGAAGGGCTCGAACATCCGGTCGATGGCGTGCTCCGAGAGGCCGCCGCATTCGTCCTCGATGCCGATCTCGATGGACGAGTCGGTCCGGTGGGCGCGCAGGACGATGACGGCGCCTTCGTGGCTGAACTTGATCGCGTTGCCGATCAGGTTGGAGAGGATGGAGCGGACCAGCCGCGCGTCGCCCGTGAAGGAAAGCCCCGGATCCGCCTCGAGCTCCAGGATCTGGTGCTTGCTCGCGGCGTTGGGCACCAGATTGGTCGAGGCCTGCTGGAGCGCATCTCGCGCGTCGAGCCGCTCGGCGTGCACCGGGATTCCGGCCAGCAGCCGCAGGCCCACCAGCTGCCGGTCGATGAGGTCCATGACCCGCTCGAGGTTGCTCGCCATGATGTCCGCCAGGCGCTGCTGCTGCGGAGGCAGACGCTTGCGGAGGACCTGCAGGGCGAGCGAGACGCTGGTCACCGGACTGCGCAGCTCGTGGGCGAGAAAGGAGAGGTGCTCGCTGGTCTGCTCCTCGAGCTGCTGATCGCGCGCGGCGGTGTAGGTCGCCACCGCCTCCTTGAGGCCGGTAAAGAGCCAGCGATGCAGGCGCATCCACGCTGCCAGCGCGACGCGCGGCGCGTAGTCGATGACCATCTCCCCCAGCACCTCGAGGATGGTCTCGTACTCGAGGACGACGGTCTGCAGGTTGATTCCGCCGAAGAAGCGGTGCCGACCGTGGGGGCCGCTGACCCGCCGCGCGGATGCCTCGAGCTCCTGCAGGGGCTCGGTGAGCTGACGCACGATCTCGTCGAGAAATCGCGGGATGGAGTCGAGGATGTCGGTGGGAGGGGGAACGCCGGGGCCCAGCCTCCCCTGGAACCGCTCCAGCCAGCGGTCGATCACCTCGTCCCGGCGGCGAACGATCATCTCCGCCAGCTCGGATCTGCGCCGGCCTGCTTCTTTCATGTGATCCCTCGCTTACCGAAAAGGGTAGGCGCCCCCGCGACGCGCGGCCAGCGTGGGAGGCAGCCGCGCAACACCTCCTCCGGGAGCCGGCCGTAGCAGGTGGGTTGCCGCGCCAGACTCCTCCAGATGCCGCCCGGGCGCGCGGGAACTATCGTTGCGGCGGGACCGCTGGGAGGGTTCGTGTTTCGGCGGACGGACGACCGGTTGCCTTCCGGCGTGGAGGGGCTCGATCGGATCCTTTGCGGGGGGCTGCTTCGGCCCTCGAGCTACCTGCTGGCGGGCGGGCCGGGGACCGGCAAGACGGTGCTCGCCAGCCAGATGGCCTTCCACCTCGCGAGCCGCGACGATCGCATTTTCTTCGTCTCCGTGCTGACTGAGCCCTACTCGCACCTGTTGCGCAACATCTCCACCTTCACCTTCTTCGACGAGTCGCGCATCAACCGGCAGATCACCTTCGTCAGTGCCTTCTCGATCCTGGAGGCGCAGGGCCTACCCGGACTGGAGGAGATGCTCCGGCTCTCGCTGCCCCGCAGCGGGGTGGCGCTCGTCATCCTCGACAACATCGGGATCCTCAGCGGTTACGCGCAGACCCTCCTGGACTACCGCGCGTTCCTCCAGAAGACGATCGCGCTGATCACCATGTCGGGCGCCTCGATCGTCGCCTCCTCGGACCGGCCGATCACCGAGCAGGCCACCGAGTACGGCTCCTTCGACGGCGTGATCGAGCTGCGCCAGCGCCGCAGGGGGATGCGCACCCTCCGCACGCTCGAGGTACGCAAGTCGAGGGGATCGTTTCACCTGCCAGGTGAGCACGTCTTCGAGATCGTCGACCAGGGCCTCGTCGTCTTTCCTCGGCTGGAGTCGGGCTGGAAGGGGAAGCCCAGGGACACCGCCTGGCCGGGCCGCCTGTCCTGGGGGATTGAGGGGCTGGACGAGATGGTGGGCGGCGTCAATTGCGGCTCGGTGACCTGCCTGATGGGGCCCACGGGTTGCGGCAAGACCACCTTCTCCCTCGCCTTCGCCGCGGAGGGCCTGCGGCGGGGCGAGAAGGCCCTCTTCGTCTCGTACCACGAGAGCGCTCAGCGCCTGGTGGAGGCGGCGGCGAAGGTGGGGATCGACGTGGAGGGCGGGATGCGCTCTGGACTGCTCGAGGTGCTGTGGCTGCCGCAGCGCGAAGACTTCATCGATCGCCAGGCGGCGCTGATCCTCCAGCGGGTGGACGAGGCCCGCGCGACCCGCCTCGTCCTGGACGGCATGGATGCCATGCACCGCCTCTTCCTCTTCCCGGAGCGCGTCGATCTCTACTGGGCCATGTTTTTCGACCACCTGCGGGGGAGGGGCGTCACCACTCTCTTCACATCTCATGGTACTCTCGGCCGCGGCTTCGACGACGGCCAGAAAAGCCTCCCCTGGTCGAGCATCGACAACATTCTGCTCATCCTGTACGAGGCGCGCGAACTGCACCCTCGCAAGATCCTGCACGTGGCCAAGACCCGCGGCACCGGACCTGCGCCGCGCGCGGGCGAGCTGGAGATCACCGACTCGGGCCTCCGCCTGGTCCCGATTCGAACCCCGACGTCATGAAGGAAGGCCGGATCCTCCTCGTCGACGACGAGTACGACATCCAGGAGATCGTTGCCGAGATCCTCGAGGACGCCGGCTTCCGGGTCATCGTGGCCAAAAACGGCAGGGAGGCGCTCGAGCGGCTGGAGGAGGACTCCGTCGACCTGATCGTCCTCGACATCATGATGCCGATCATGTCGGGGCCGGAGATGGTGCGGGAGCTGCGAAGGCGGAGCAAGTCGGGGAAGATCCCGCCCATCCTCATGATCAGCGCGGGGACGGAGGGCCGGGCGATCGCCCGCGAGCTCGGCTGCAATTTCCTGGTCAAGCCCTTCGACGTCGACGAGATCCTCTCCGAGACCAAGCGGCTCATCGGTTCCTAGAAGCGGCGACGGGCCGGGTAGCCTTGCCAGGGCGGGTCGCGTCGGGTATCTCCCGTGGTCGTCGCCCCGGTGGTGGGGCGCGGGAGCCGGACGCTTGCGGAAGGTCTTCATCCATACCTTCGGCTGCCAGATGAACGAGGCCGACTCGGCCCGCATGCTCGAGGCGCTGGCGCGGTCGGGCTATGCGGCGGCGGACTCCGCGGAGGAGGCCGACCTGGTCATCCTCAACACCTGCGCCATCCGCGAAAAGAGCGAGCAGAAGCTGCTCTCCGCCCTCGGCCGCTACCGGTCTCTCAAGCTGGAGCGGGGCCTGCGCATCGGCGTGGGCGGCTGCGTGGCCCAGCAGGAGAAGGCCCGGCTCCTGAAAAAGGTTCCCTACGTCGACTTCGTCTTCGGACCGGACCAGGTGGGCCGGCTTCCGGAGATCGTCCGGCGCGTGGAGGAGGAGAACGTCCGCCTGGCGGAGACCGAGTGGCTCGACTCCTCCACCTACGTCTTCCCGCAGGCCGATCCCGATTTCGCCCGGGGCCGCGCCACCGCCTTCGTCACCGCGATGAAGGGGTGCAACAACGTCTGCTCCTTCTGCATCGTCCCCCACACGCGGGGGCGGGAGGTTTCGCGGCCGGTCGACGAGATCCTCGACGAGGTTCGGCGCCTGGTCGACGTCGGGGTCAAGGAGATCACGCTGATCGGGCAGAACGTGAACTCCTACGCCGGCGGGGTGAGCTTCGCAAAGCTCCTTCGGCGCACGGCCGCAGTGAAGGGCGTGCAGCGGATCCGCTTCACCACCAGCCACCCGCACGACCTCTCCGACGAGCTCATCGCGGTCTTCGCCGAGGAGCCGAAGGTGATGCCGCATTTCCACCTGCCGGTGCAGAGCGGCTCGGACGCGGTTCTCGCCCGGATGCGGCGCAACTACACGGTCGACTGGTACCTCGACCGGCTGGAGAAGCTGCGGGCCGCCCGTCCGGGGATCGCCATCACCACCGACATCATCGTCGGCTTCCCCGGCGAGACGGAGGAGGACTTCCAGAAGACCCTGGACCTCGTGGAGCGGGTTCGCTTCGAGAACGCCTACTCCTTCATCTACAGCCCCCGCCCGCGGACGGCGGCGGCGCGGCACATGCACGAGTGGGGGGTGGTCCCCCGGGAGACGGCCGTGGCCCGGCTCATCCGCCTGCAGGCGCGGCTGCGCGAGCACTCCCTGGAGTACTACGCTTCCTGCATCGGCACCCAGGTGGAGGTGCTCGTCGAGGGCCCGAGCCGCTACGATCCCACCCGGCGCTTCGGGCGAACGCCGGAGAACCGGGTGGTGAACTTCGACGGCGACGCGGAAGTGGGGGAGACGGTGATGGTCCACGTGGAGGAGGCGACGCCGAACTCGCTCTCGGGCGTGCAGGTCGGTCATGCGCCGCCCCGCTCGACGCGATCCGGCGAGCCGGACCGGGTGCGCCTGGCGGTGATCTCATGAGGCGGCTCGGGAGGTGGGCATGGGCCCTCGGTCCCGTGGCGCTCTACGCCGGGCTGATCGTGCTTGCCTCGAGCCGGTCCAACCTGCCGAGCCTCCGCCTCGACGACAAGCTCCTCCACTTCGCCGAGTACGCGGTGCTCGCCTTCCTCGTGAACCGGGCCATCTGCCTGCTTCGGGCGGGCATCGCCCCGCGCACCGCCGCCGTGGTGGCGGTGGTCCTGGCGACCGCCTTCGGCGTCACCGACGAGCTGCACCAGCGCTTCGTCCCGGGCCGGGACGCCTCCGTCTTCGATCTCCTCGCCGACTTCCTCGGCAGCATCGCCGGCGCGATGGCCTACGCCGCCTGGGCCGAGTTGCGCGGGAGGCTCTCGCGGCGCCTCACCGCACCGTGACGGAAGGGAGTCGAGCATGATCCGCCCCTGCCCCTTCACCGGACGCATGCCCGAGATCGATCCCACCGCCTACGTGGACGAGACGGCCCTGATCATCGGCAAGGTGCGCATCGGAGCCCGCTCGTCGATCTGGCCGATGACGGTCATCCGGGGCGACGTGCACGAGATCGTCATCGGCGAGGACACCAACGTGCAGGACCACTGCTGTTTGCACGTCCTCAAGGACCGCTTCTCGTTGCGGCTGGGCGACCGGGTCAGCATCGGCCACGCCGTCATGCTCCACGGCTGCGAGATCGGCGACGGCACGCTCGTGGGGATGCGCGCCACCATCATGGACGGGGCGAAGATCGGGGAGAGCTGCCTGGTGGCCGCCGGTGCCCTGGTCACGCCGGGCTTCGAGGCGCCGCCCCGGAGCCTGGTGATGGGCGCGCCCGCCGTGGTGAAGCGCGAGCTGCGCGCCGACGAGCTCGAACTCCTCGACCGGACGTGGAAGAACTACGTGGAGTATCGCAAGGCCTACATGAAGGCCCGACCCGCCTGAAAAATCGAGACATGTCGACCCGCTCCGTCGCCGGTCCGGCGGGCCGAAACGACCCAGGAGAGCCGATGAACTTCATGCAGTGGAAGACGTTTTTTGCCGTGGTGGCCGCCGCGCTCCTCGCCTCGCCCTTCGCCGGGGCGGCGGAGGAAAACGCCGCGGGCAAGGAGAAGGCCGCGCCCGCCGAGGCGCCGGCCAGGGCCGGAATCGACCCGGCCAAGGAGAAGGCGATCCGGCACCTGATGAAGATCAGCAAGGTGCGGGAGACGGGACAGCGGATCATCGAGGGCGTCAAGGAGGCGATGCAGCGCTCCGTGCCCTCGTCGGCGGAGGCGTGGAAAAACTTCCCGACCGAGAAGCTCCTCGCCGAGTTCGAGGATGCGCTCGTCGCCGTCTACGACCGCCACATGACGCTCGACGAGGTGCAGGCGCTCACCAAGTTCTACGAGAGCCCCGAGGGGCGCCAGATCCTCGAGAAGCTGCGGGCGATCGGCGCGGAATCGGCCGTGGTCGGGCAGGAGTTCTCCGCGAAGATTCTGCAGCAGGTCCTCGAGAAGAGCCGCGGCGCGCAGCCGGCGCACTGAAGGCCCGGAAGGCCGCCTCGGCAGCCGACCGTCGCGAGGCGGCGGAGACGCGACCGGCTCCGCACGGCGCCCGGCCGCCCCCTTGACCGGCTGGGGGGCGGGCGATACAAACCGCGGGCATTTCCCCTTCCTCGGAGGATCGCATGGATGTCCAAAGCCTCGCGGTGGTGGGCGCCGGACAGATGGGTGCGGGAATCGCCCAGGTGGCGGCCCAGGCCGGTCTTCGAGTCGTCCTCGTCGACGTGAGCGAGGAGGCCGCGCGCAAGGCGCACGCCAAGATCGGCCAGCTGCTGTCCCGGCAGGTGGAGAAGGGCAAGATCACGGCGGAGGAGCGGGATGCCGTCCTCGGCCGGATCACCCCCGCCGGCTCGCTCGACGCGGCCCGCGGCCTGGACATGGCCGTGGAGGCGGTGACCGAGAACGAGCAGCTCAAGAAGGACATCTTCCGCAAGCTCGACGAGCTGATCCGGCCCGAGGGGATCCTCGCCTCGAACACCTCCTCGATCTCGATCACTCGGATGGCGTCGGTCACCCGCCGGCCCGAGCGCTTCATCGGCATGCACTTCATGAACCCCGTGCCGGTGATGAAGCTCGTGGAGCTGATCCGCGGCGCCCAGACCTCCGACGAGACCTACGCGCAGACGAAGGCTCTCGCCGAGAAGATGGGGAAGGTGACGGTGCTGTCGCGGGACTTCCCCGGCTTCATCGTCAACCGGATCCTCATCCCCATGCTCAACGAGGCCTGCTTCGCCCTGCAGGAGGGCATCGCGTCGGTGGAGGACATCGACCAGGCGATGAAGCTCGGCACCAACCAGCCGATGGGTCCGCTGGAACTCGCGGACTTCATCGGCCTCGACACGGTCCTCTTCATCGCCCAGGTCCTCCACGAGGGGCTGGGCGATCCGAAGTACCGGCCGAACCCGCTGCTCAAGCAGTACGTGGACGCCGGCTGGCTGGGCCGCAAGAGCGGCCGGGGCTTCTACACCTACGACAAATGAGGAGCGCCATGGCCTACGAGAACCTGCGGGTGGACCGGCGCGACGACGGGATCACCTGGATCGAGATCGACCGGCCGAAGGCGCTGAACGCCTTGAACACGCCGACCCTGCTCGAGCTCGAGCGGGCGCTGGACGAGGCGGCGAAGGATCCCGCTCTGCGCGTGCTGGTGATCACGGGCGGCGGGGAGAAGGCCTTCGTCGCGGGCGCCGACATCTCCGAGATGGCGCAGATGGGTCCCACCCAGGCGCGGAATTTCTCCGCTCTCGGGCACCGCGTCTTCGAGAAGCTGGAGAAGCTGCCGGTGCCGACCATCGCCGCGGTGAACGGATTCGCCCTCGGCGGCGGCATGGAGCTCGCGCTGGCCTGCGATCTCATCTACGCCTCCGAGAAGGCGCGCTTCGGGCAACCGGAGGTCAACCTCGCCGTCATTCCCGGCTTCGGCGGCACGCAGCGGCTCCCGCGCAAGATCGGGCCCATGCGCGCGCTGGAGCTGTGCTTCACCGGCGACATGATCCCGGCGGAGAAGGCGAAGGAGATCGGCCTGGTCCTGGAGGTCTTCCCCGCGGACTCGCTGCGCGAGGGTGTGGACGCGATCGCCAGGAAGATCGCCTCCAAGGGACCGCTGGCCGTCGCGGCGCTCAAGCGGGTGATCATCGAGGCCTCCGCCTGCGATCCGCGCACCGCAAACGCGCTGGAGCAGGAGGCCTTCGGCGTGCTCTTCGGATCGGAGGATCAGAAGGAAGGGATGCGCGCCTTCCTCGAGAAGAGGCCGGCGGTCTTCTCCGGCCGGTGAGCGCGTGCGGCGCTCCGAGGAGCTTGCGATGAATTTCGAGCTGACGGAAACCCAGCGGATGCTTCGCGACACCTGTCGCGAATTCGCCGAGCGGGAGCTCGTCCCCAACGCCCGGCGCTGGGACGAGGAGCACCGCTTCCCGGTGGAGGCGGTGCGCAAGCTGGGCGAGCTGGGGCTGATGGGCGTGGCCGTCCCGGAGGAATGGGGCGGCGCGGGCGCGGACAACGTCTCCTACGCCCTGGCCATGGAGGAGATCAGCCGCGGCTGCGCCTCCACGGGCGTGATCATGAGCGTGAACAACTCGCTCTACTGCGATCCGATCCTCCGCTACGGCACGGAGGAGCAGAAGCGCGAGTGGCTCGTCCCCTTCGCCCGTGGCGAAAAGCTCGGCTGCTTCGGCCTCACCGAGCCCGAGGCCGGCTCGGACGCGGCCGCGCAGAAGACGACCGCGGTCCGCGACGGCGACCATTACGTCATCAACGGGGCGAAGAACTGGATCACCAACGGCACCCGCGCCGACGCCATCGTCCTCTTCGCCATGACCAATCGGGAGGCGGGGCATCGCGGCATCAGCGCCTTCATCGTGGACCTGAACAGCCCGGGCGTGACGCGGGCGCCGGCCGACCGCAAGCTGGGGATCAACGCCTCGGAGTCCTGCTCCCTGTATTTCGAGAACGTCCGGGTCCCGGCGAAGAACCTCCTCGGCAAGGAGGGCGAGGGCTTCAAGATCGCCATGAGCACGCTGGACGGCGGCCGCATCGGCATCGCCGCCCAGGCGGTGGGCATCGCCCGCGCCGCCTACGAGGCCGCGCTCGCCTATGCCCGGGAGCGCAAGACCTTCGGAAAGGCGATCGCCGAGCACCAGGCCATCGCCTTCATGCTGGCCGACATGGCCACGGAGATCGACGCTGCGCGGCTGCTCGTCCTGCGCGCCGCCGCCCTCAAGGACCAGGGCGTGCGCCACACCGCCGAGTCCTCGATGGCCAAGCTCTACGCCTCCGAGATGAGCCACCGGGTCACCCACAAGGCGCTCCAGATCCACGGTGGCTACGGGTACTCCAAGGAATTCGACGTGGAGCGCTATTATCGAGATTCGCGCATCACGGAGATCTACGAGGGCACGAGCGAGATCCAGCGCATCGTGATCTCGGCCAACTTGCTGAAGGCTTGACGGTCGATCGATGGATTTCGAGCTGAACGAACTCCAGATCGCCATCCGGGATACGGCGCGGAAATTCGCCGAGGAGCGGCTCGCGCCGGGGGCGCGGGAGAGGGATCGCCAGGAGATCTTCCCCCGCGAGGAGATCCTGGAGATGGCCCGGCTGGGCCTGATGGGCGTCAACGTCCCGGAGGCATACGGCGGCGCGCAGGCCGGCGCGGTGGCTTACTCGCTGGCCCTCACCGAGATCGCCCGGGGCGATGCCTCCGCCGCGGTGACCATGGGCGTCACCAACATGTGCGCCGAGCTGATCTGCGCCGCCGGCACGGACGAACAGAAGCGCAAGTACGTGCCCCGGCTGACCGCGGGCGAGTACGTCGCCGGCGCCTTCGCCCTCTCGGAGCCGCACGCCGGCTCCGACCCGGCCGCCATGACCACCCGGGCGGAGCGCAAGGGCGACCGCTGGGTTCTGAACGGGGCCAAGCAGTGGATCACCAGCGGCGACGTGGCCGGGCTTCTCGTGGTCTGGGCCAAGACGGACCCCTCGGCCGGCTCGAAGGGCATCTCCTGCTTCCTCGTGGAGGGCGGGACGCCGGGTCTCGTCGTGGGCAAGCCCGAGGCCAAGATGGGGCTGCGGGCCTCGCACACCGTCCCGCTGCTCTTCGAGAACTGCGAGATCCCGGCGGAAAACCTCCTCGGGGCGGAGGGCGAGGGATTCAAGTGGGCCATGCGCGCCCTCGACGGCGGGCGGATCGGCATCGCCTCGCAGGCGATCGGCATCGCCCAGGCGGCGCTCGAGGCCTCGATCGCCTACGCGAAGGAGCGGAAGGCCTTCGGGCGCCCGATCGCCGAGTTCCAGGCGATCGCCTTCAAGCTCGCCGACATGAAGACCCAGCTCGAGGCAGCCCGCTGGCTCACCCTCCGCGCGGCCTGGATGAAGGAGCAGGGCCTGCGGTTCACCCGCGAGGCGTCCATGGCCAAGCTCTTCGCCTCCGAGGCCGCCAACCGCATCGCCGCCGAGGCGGTCCAGATCCACGGGGGTTACGGTTACGTGGACGAGTTCCCGGTGGAGCGGCACCTTCGGGATGTCCGCGTCACCACCATTTACGAGGGTACGAGCGAGATCCAGCGGGTGGTGATCGCTCGCGAACTCCTTCGTTGAGGTCGAGACGATGAGCAAGCCTTCCACCCAGATCGCCCCGACGCGCGAAGAGGGGACGCCCGAGCATCCCACCTACGACGCCGGCACCATCCGGCGCATCCGGGAGGCGCAGGAGAAGTGGGAGAAGGAGGTTCTCGCCGCCTCCCTCGAGCGCATGCCCCTTCGGCGCGAGAAATTCGTGACCGACTCGGGGATCCCCATCCCGGACGTCCTCACCCCGGCGGACCGGGCCCACGAGGACTTCCTGCGCGACATCGGCTTCCCCGGCCAGTACCCCTTCACGCGCGGCCCCCAGGCGACCATGTACCGCGCCCGCACCTGGACCATGCGCCAGTTCGCGGGCTTCGGTACGCCGCGCGACACCAACCAGCGCTTCAAGTACCTGCTTTCGCAGGGCATGACGGGGCTCTCGGTGGCCTTCGACATGCCGGCGCTCATGGGCTACGACGCCGACCACCCCATGAGCCGCGGCGAGGTGGGCAAGGAGGGCGTGGCCGTCTCCAGCCTGGCGGACTTCGAGATCCTTTTCGACGGCATCCCCCTCGACAAGGTGACCACCTCCATGACCATCAACGCGAGCGCCATCTACGCGCTCGCCTGTTACGTGGTCACCGCGGAGAAGCAGGGCGTCCCGCCGGAGAAGCTCGGCGGCACCATCCAGGCGGACATCCTCAAGGAGTACATCGCCCAGAAGGAGTGGATCGTCCCGCCGCGGCCCGCGGTCCGCATCCTCATCGACATGATCGAGTGGTGCACGCGGCACATGCCGAAGTGGCACCCGGTCTCGATCTCCGGCTACCACATCCGCGAGGCGGGGGCGACCGCGGTGCAGGAGCTCGCCTTCACCCTGGCCGACGGATTCGGCTACGTGGAGGAGTGCCTCAAGCGCGGCATGAACGTGGACGAGTTCGCCCCGCGCTTCTCCTTCTTCTGGGACGTCCACAACGACTTCTTCGAGGAGGTCGCCAAGTTCCGCGCCGCCCGCCGCATGTGGGCGCGGACGATGAAGGAGAAGTACGGCGCGAAGGATCCGCGCTCGATGATGCTGCGCACCCACGCGCAGACCGCGGGCGTTTCGCTGACGGCCCAGCAGCCGTACAACAACATCGTCCGGGTGGCGTTGCAGGCCTTCGCGGCGGTCTGCGGCGGCACGCAGTCGCTGCACACCAACTCGCTGGACGAGACCTACGCGCTCCCCACCGAGGAGGCGGTGACCATCGCGCTGCGCACACAGCAGATCATCGCCCACGAATCGGGCGCCGACCGCGTGGTCGATCCCCTCGCCGGCTCCTATTACGTGGAGTACCTCACCGACGAGATGGAGAAGCGCGCCCAGGAGTACCTCGACCGCATCGAGGAGATGGGCGGGATCGTCAAGGCGGTGGAGGAGGGCTATCCCCAGAAGGAGATCGCCGAGTCCGCCTTCCGCTTCCAGAGGGAGGTGGAGACGAAGGACCGCATCATCGTCGGGGTCAACGCCTACCGCATGGAGGAGGAGGACCCGATCGAGCTCCTGAAGATCGACGACGCCCTCGCCGAGGAGCAGATCGCTCGCCTCCGGGAGGTGAAGGCGAAGCGCGACAACGCCCGGGTGCAGAAGGCGCTGGAGGCCATCGAGCGCGCCTGCGAGGACGGCTCGAACCTCATGCCTCCGGTCCTGGAGGCGGTCCGCGCCTACGCCACCATCGGCGAGGTCTGCGACGTCTTCCGCAAGGTCTTCGGCACCTACCGCGAGGAGGGCCGCTTCTAGCGCTTCTGGGGAGCAGCCATGTCGGAACGGAAGCTTCGGATCCTCATCGCCAAGCCCGGCCTGGACGGGCACGACCGCGGCGCCAAGGTGATCGCGCGGGCGCTGCGCGACGCCGGCTTGGAGGTGATCTACACCGGCCTGCACCAGACGCCGGAGATGATCGTCGCGGCCGCCATCCAGGAGGACGTGGACGGCATCGGCCTCTCGATCATGTCCGGCGCCCACATGACCTTGGCGCCGGCGGTGGTCGAGCTTCTGGAGAAACAGGGCGCCGACGACATCGTCGTCTTCCTCGGCGGGATCATCCCCCAGGACGACATCCCGGTCCTCAAGCAGAAGAAGATCCGGGAGGTCTTCCTCCCCGGTACTTCCACCGAGGACATCATCGCCTGGGTGCGCTCCAACATTCGCCCGCGGGCGCGGGCGGCCTGAGGGAGGGATCGTGCTCGAGCGGCTGCCCCGAAAGGTGTCGATCTACGAGGTGGGGCCGCGGGACGGCCTGCAGAACGAGGCGCGCGTCGTCCCCACGGAGGCCAAGCTCCGGCTGATCGCCGGGCTGGCCGACGCCGGGCTGCGCCGCATCGAGATCACCTCCTTCGTCTCGCCGAAGTGGATCCCGGCGCTCGCCGACTCGCGCGAGGTCGCCTCGCGCGTGGAGCGCCGGGACGGCGTGACCTACTCGGCGCTCGTCCCCAACGCCAGGGGGCTGGAGGGCGCCAGGGCCGTGGGGATGGAGGAGATCGCCGTCTTCCTCTCCGCGAGCGAGACGCACAACCAGAAGAACGTCAACAAGACCATCGACGAGACCTTCGCCGCCTTCGAGGAGGTGATCCCGCCGGCGATCGAGGCGGGGATGCGGGTGCGCGGCTACGTCTCCACCGTGTGGGGCTGCCCCTACGAGGGCGAGGTCGACGTCGAGCGCTCGCTGGCGATCGCCCGGCGCCTGCTCGACATGGGCTGCTACCAGGTCTCCCTGGGCGACACGATCGGCGTGGGAACGCCGGGGCAGACCGAGCGGATCCTCGATCGCTTCCTCGAGGAGATCCCGGCGGAGAAGCTCGCGCTGCACCTTCACGACACGCGCGGCACGGCGCTGGCCAATGCCCTCGTGGGGCTGGCCAAGGGGATCACCACCCTGGACGCGAGCGTGGGCGGCCTCGGTGGATGCCCCTACGCCCCCGGCGCGTCGGGAAACCTCGCCACCGAGGACCTCGTCTACATGCTCGACGGCCTGGGCATCGAGCACGGGGTGGACCTGGAGAAACTCGTGAACGTGGCCGAGCTCGCGCAGCGCCTGGTGGGGCGCGAGCTCCCGGGCCGGTACTTCCGGGCGCGCCTGGGCGAGCGGAGGCGGGCGGCGGAAAAGGCCACGCAGTCGCGGGAGGGCTGAGATGGCCGAGTTCCGGGTGGAGTCGCGCGAGGGTGGCGCGATCGAGATCTGGACCATCGACGGGGAGGCGAGGCGCAACGCCATCTCCCGCGCCATGCGCGCCGAGCTTGAGCGCCTCGTCGAGGAGGCCGGAAAGAAGCGGGAGCTTCGGGCGGTGGTGATCACCGGCGCGGGCGACAAGGCCTTCTGCGCCGGCGCGGATCTCAAGGAGCGCGCCACGATGAGCGAGGAGGAGGTGAGGACCTTCCTCCTCGACCTGCGGCGCACCTTCCGGGCCCTCGAGCTCTCGGACAAGATCTTCGTGGCGGCGATCAACGGCGCGGCCTTCGGGGGCGGGATGGAGCTGGCGCTCGCCTGCGACCTGCGCGTGATCCGCCGCGGGGCGAAGATGGCCCTCACCGAGACGCGCCTGGCGATCATCCCCGGCGGCGGCGGCACGCAACGCCTGCCCCGGCTGGTGGGGATGGCGGTGGCCAAGGACCTGATCCTCACCGGTCGGGCCGTGGATGCGGAGGAGGCGCACCGCCTGGGGCTGGTGCACCGCGTCGCCGACGAGGACGTGGTCGGCGCGGCGGTGGCGCTCGCCGCGGAGGTGGCCGAGGGCGGCCCGATCGCCCTGGCGGCGGCCAAAGCCGCCATCCAGCAGGGCATGGAGCTCGGCCTGGACGAGGCCCTGGAGCTCGAATACCAGCAGTATCAACGCGTCTTGCACACCGCCGATCGGCTCGAGGGGCTGGCCGCGTTCCGGGAGAAGCGGAAGCCGGTCTACCGGGGCGTCTGATCGCGCGGAGGCGGTTCCCCGCCGGGGAGCCCCAGGATTGACTTGAAGTGCGCCATCGGCCAAATAGGGCGCCCACGACCGAAATCCCCCGGAGCCGACCGAGCCCATCGGGGCGAGGTGCGGATTTCGTCGCAAAGGAGGATCCGTAGAGGATGAGCGCCAAGGAAGCGCCGGCCCGGGCAGGGGAGCGGCTGGCCGAGATCGAAGCGCGGATTCGGAAGGGGGGAGCGGCCAAGTACCACGAGAAGAACGCCGCCCAGGGCAAGCTCTTCGCCCGGGAGCGGATCCGCCTCCTCGTGGACGAGGGATCCTTCGTCGAGGACGGCCTCTTTGCCAACTGCCTCGACCCCGAGCTCCCCGCCGACGGGGTGGTCACGGGCCTGGCCCGGATCGGCGGTCGGACCGTGGCCATCATGGCCAACGACTCCACCGTGAAGGCGGGCTCGTGGGGGCGGAGGACGGTCGAGAAGATCGTCCGGATCCAGGAGACGGCGATGAACCTCCGCTGCCCGCTCTTCTACCTGGTGGACTCCGCGGGCGCGCGGATCACCGACCAGGTGGAGATGTTCCCCGGGCGGCGGGGCGCCGGGCGCATCTTCTACAACCAGGTCAAGCTCTCCGGTCTGGTGCCGCAGATCTGCCTCCTCTTCGGCCCCTCGGCCGCGGGCGGCGCTTACATCCCCGCGTTCTGCGACGTGGTGGTGATGGTGGAGGGCAACGCCTCCATGTACCTCGGCTCGCCGCGGATGGCCGAGATGGTCATCGGCGAGAAGGTGACGCTGGAGGAGATGGGCGGCGCGCGCATGCACTGCTCCGTCTCCGGCGTGGGCCACGTCCTCGTGAAGACCGAGGAGGAGGCGATCGCCTGGGCGAAGAAGTATTTCGATTACTTCCCCTCCAACTGCCACGAGCTGCCACCGGTGCGCGAGGCGCGCCCGCCGAAGTCGAGCGGCAAGTCCATCGACGAGATCATCCCGCCCGATCAGAACAAGCCCTTCGACATGAAGCTCCTCATCCAGGAGCTCGCGGACGAGGACTCGGTGGTCGAGATCCACGAGCTCTTCGCGCGGGAGATCATCACCTGCCTCGCGCGGCTCGACGGAAAGCCGATCGGCATCATCGCCAACCAGCCGAAGTACAAGGGCGGCGTCCTTTTCGTAGACTCGGCGGACAAGGCGGCGCGCTTCATCCAGCTCTGCGACGCCTTCAACATCCCGATCTTGTACCTGGCGGACGTGCCGGGCTTCATGATCGGCACGCAGGTCGAGCGCGCCGGCATCATCCGCGCGGGCGCCAAGATGATCTCCGCCGTCTCCGAGGCCACGGTCCCGAAGATCAGCGTGGTGGTGCGCAAGGCCTACGGCGCCGGCCTCTACGCCATGGGCGGTCCCGGCTTCGCGCCCGACTGCACCATCGCGCTGCCGCAGGCGATGATCGCGGTGATGGGGCCCGAGGCGGCGGTGAACGCAGTCTACTACAACAAGATCCAGGAGAAGCCGGAGGAGGAGCGCGCCGCCTACGTGCAGCAGCTGCGCGAGGAGTACCGGCGCGACATCGACATCCTGAAGCTCGCTTCCGAGCTCGTCGTCGACGCCGTCGTCCCCGGCGATCGCCTCCGCGAGGAGCTCATCCGGCGCTTCGAGTTCTACCGCCAGAAGCAGGAGTCGCGACCGGACAAGAAGCACGCCGTCTATCCGGTCTGACAGGGGGCCGCGCGAATGGATTTCCGTCTGCCCGAAGAGATCGTCGCACTGCAGAGGACCGTCCGAGAATTCTGCGAGGCGGAGGTCAAGCCCCGCGCGCGCGAGTGGGACGAGAAGGAGATCTTCCCCCGCGAGACTGTCGCCAAGCTGGGCGAGCTCGGCCTGCTCGGCATGACCGTCCCCGAGGAGTACGGGGGCGTGGGGCTGGGCGCGCTGGGCATCGCCACGGTGGTGGAGGAGATCGCCCGCTACGACGGCTCGCTCGCGCTGACGGTGGCCTCGCACAACGGCCTGTGCACGAACCACATCCGCTGGTTCGGCAACGAGGAGCAGAAGCGGCGGTGGCTTCCCAAGCTCGCCTCGGGCGAGGTCCTCGGCGCCTGGGCGCTTACGGAGCCCGGCTCGGGCTCGGACGCGGCGGGCATGCAGACCACGGCGGTGCGCAAGGGCGACCGGTGGGTGCTCAACGGGGCCAAGATGTGGATCACCCAGGGCACCGTCGGCGGCATCTACGTGGTCCTCGCCTCCACCAACCGCGAGAAGCGGCAGAAGGGGATCACCGCCTTTCTGGTCGAGCCGGGGACGAAGGGCTTCTCCACCGTGCCCATCAAGGGCAAGCTCGGCATGCGCGCCTCCGACACCGCCGAGCTGGTCTTCGAGGACTGCGAGATCCCCGACGAGAATCGCATCGGCGAGGTCGACCAGGGCTTCATCGATACGCTGAAGATCCTCGACCGCGGACGCATCACCATCGGCGCGCTGGCGGTGGGGCTGGGCCGCGGGGCGCTGGAGGAGGCGCTGGCCTACGCCAAGGAGCGCAGGGCCTTCGGTCAGCCGATCGCGGATTTCCAGGCGATCCGCTTCATGCTGGCGGACATGGCCACCGAGCTCGACGCCGCGCGGCTGCTCGTGCAGCGGGCGGCGCTTCTCTGCGACGCCGGCCGCAAGTTCACCGCCGAGGCATCGATGGCCAAGCTCTTCGCCAGCGAGGTCGCCACGCGAGCCTGCAACAAGGCGGTCCAGATCCACGGCGGCTACGGCTACACCCGCGAGTTCCCCGTCGAGCGCTACCTGCGCGACGCCAAGCTCTGCGAGATCGGCGAGGGGACGAGCGAGATCCAGCGCGTGGTGATCAGCCGGGAGATCCTGCGTTGATGTCGACCCGAGAGAGCCGGGCCAGGGAGTGGGCGGAGCGCGTCCGCGCGGGCGACGTGCGCGCGGCGGCCCGCCTGATGCGCGACATCGAGGACGGGTATCCGGAGGCCACCGACGTGCTCCGGGCCCTCTTCCCCTACACGGGCCACGCCTACATCGTCGGGATCACCGGCAGCCCGGGGGCCGGAAAGTCGAGCATCACCGACCGGCTCATCGCCCAGTACCGCAAGCAGGGCAAGACGGTGGGCGTGGTGGCGATCGATCCCACCAGCCCCTTCTCCGGCGGCGCCATCCTCGGCGACCGCATCCGCATGCAGGAGCACGCCCTCGATCCCGGCGTCTTCATCCGCTCGCTGGCCACGCGCGGCTCCCTCGGCGGCCTCTCGCGCGCCACCTCCGACATCACCCGCGTCCTCGACGCCATGGGCAAGGACGTGATCCTCGTCGAGACGGTGGGCGTGGGCCAGGACGAGGTGGACATCGCCTCGCTCGCCCACACCACCATCGTGGTGGTCGTGCCCGGCATGGGCGATGACATCCAGGCGATCAAGGCGGGGATCCTCGAGGTGGCGGACATCTTCACCATCAACAAGGCGGATCGCGAGGGCGCCGACCGAACCGAGCGGGAGCTCCGCACGATGATCGAGCTCCGCCACGCGGTGGCCGCGCCCATGGATCACGACGCCGCCCACCGCTTCTTCCGCACCGAGGCGATCGCGCTGCACGTGCAGGACACGGAATGGGTGCCGCCGATCACGCGGACGATCGCCATCCGCAACGAGGGCTTCGAGAACCTGGTCGAGGCCATCGAGAAGCACCGGGCCCACCTCGAGGAAGGCGAGGGGCGCGCCCGGCGCGAGCGGGCGCGGGCCAAGGCGGAGCTGCTCGGGCTGCTGCGCGAGCGGCTCGTCTCCGAAGCCGTGGCCCGGCTCGAGGCGGAGCGGGGCCAGCTCGAGGCGCTGGCGGGCCAGATCGCCCGGCGCGAGGCCAACCCCTACGACCTCGTGGACGAGGTGGTCGGCCGCCTCGCCTGAGGCTCTCGCGCGCCGCCACGGCAGGGGACTTCGTCGCGAAAGGCGCGGGCCTCAGAGGCTGACCACGATCCCGGCCGTCAGCAGGAAGTCGCTCTTTTTCAGGCTCGCCTCGGCGGGGACGTTGTCGAAGTGGTGGCTGGCGGAGATCTTCAGCGCCAGCCCGTCGATCAGCGCCGCCGCGGCCCAGACCGTGGTGTTGACGAGGACGTTGCGTGTGTCGACGAAGTCCTGGATCGCCTCGACCTCCAGGCCCACCTCGGTCCCCTTGCGGAAGCCGTGGACGTAGGTGGCGGCGCCACGGGCCGCGACGATGTCCGCGCCCGCGCGCTCGAGGATGGTCCCGGGCTCGGCCGTGGGCGAGAGCGCGTAGCGCTCCTGCGCGGCGTAGGCGCCGAGCTCGAGACGCAGGCGGTCGGCGATGCGCTCGTCCGGTTCGCGGCGATCGACGAGGAGGAAGGTGCCGCCGAGCTGCTCGGAGAGGCGCCTGCCCAGGCCCTGGAAGATGTTTCGCTCGATGCCGAAGGCGCCGAAGATCGTGAAGCGCGTGCCGAGGTAGCGGTCCACGCGCTGGAAGGCCGCCCACGCGTTGGCGGTGGTCTGGCCGAGCGATTCCTCGTGGAGGATCTGGCCCCGGGTCTCGCTCGCCCAGCCGTCGAAGGGCGCCAGGATCAGGCGGAGCTGGCCGTTGATGTGGAAGGTCTCCGTGTTGCCGCGGGTGAGAGCCGTGCCCACCTCGCCGAGGAGCCGGAAGGGCACGTCGGCCGTCGGCGCCTGGGCGGCCGTCTTCTCGAGGGTCTGGGCCCGGGCCGCCACCTCGTCGTTGACGATCGGACTGGCGTGCGCGATGGGAGGCAAGCAGAGTAAAAGCGATGCGAAGAGGGCGCGGTACATCGGGAGGCGAGTCACCGGCGAGGAAGAAGGGTGGCGCACGGGCTCCTAACACGGGAACCCGGGGCGCGCATTCTTCTCGCCAGCCGAGGAAGACGCCCTCGCGGAAGGCGCCGGCCCGGAAGGCCGACCGCGACTCGGACCCGGTCGCCGCGCTCGGGCGCCGCATCGGCTACCGTTTCCGGGACCCGGCGCTCGCCCGCCAGGCGCTCACCCACCGGAGCTGGGTGAACGAGAACCCGGGAAAGGGCGTCGGGGACAACGAGCGGCTGGAGTTTTTGGGCGACGCGGTCCTCGACCTCGCGGTGAGCGAGCGGCTCATGGCCCGCTTCCCCGAGGCGCCGGAGGGCACGCTCTCGCGCCTGCGCGCCGCGCTGGTGGACGAGGAGAACCTCAGCGCGATCGCCCGCGCCATCGACCTGGGTTCGCTCCTCTTCCTCGGGAAGGGAGAGGACGCCTCGGGCGGTAGAAGGAAGTCCAGCCTCCTCGCCGACGCCTTCGAGGCGGTGATGGCGGCGGTCTACCTCCAGGGCGGCCTGCGCGCGGTCTTCGGGGTGGTCGACCGCCTCTTCGCCGAGAGCTTCTCCCGGGCGGAGGCCGGGGAGGTGGACCGGGACTACAAGACCCGGCTGCAGGAGGAGGCGCAGCGGCGCCACCTCGGCCCGCCGGTCTACCGCGTGGTCGAGGAGCGGGGCCCCGACCACGAGAAGGTCTTCGTGGTGGAGGTCCAGGTGGGAGATGCCGTCTTCCGCGCGGAGGGCCGTTCCAAGAAGGCGGCGGAGCAGCTCGGCGCCCGCGAGGCGCTGCGCTCGCTCTGATCCGCGGAATACCGTAGACGTCGGGGAAGCGTTCGTGCGAGAAGGCGGGCGCTGGAAAGGGTCACGAAGGTAGAGGTTTGGTCGGAGCTTCGAGCGTGAACGAGATGCACCGATCCGGATTCTGCGCGATCGTCGGCCGACCCAACGTGGGCAAGAGCACCCTGCTCAACCGCCTGCTCGGCCAGAAGATCGCCATCGTCACGCCCAAGCCGCAGACCACGCGGAACCGCATCCTGGGCGTGCTCACCCTGCCGCACGCGCAGGTCGCCTTCCTCGACACGCCGGGCATCCACCGGGCGAAGAAGGGCCTGAACCGCTACATGGTGGAGCAGGCGCTCGGCGCGATCGAGGAGGTGGACGTCGTTCTCTTCCTCGTGGAGCCGCCGCGCGGCGATACGGCCGAGTCGATGCGGCGGCCGCCCGGCGAGGTGGAACAGTCCATCGTGCGGAGGCTGCGCGCGGCGCAAAAGCAGGTCATCCTGGGCATCAACAAGATCGACCTCGTGCGCAAGCCGCTGCTCCTTCCCCTGATCGACGCTTGGAACGAGCGCATGGAATTCGAGGCGATCGTTCCCTTCTCCGCCCTGACCGGCGACGGCGTCGATCGCCTGGTAAAGGAGGTGGTTTCTCGGCTCCCGGAAGGACCCGCGCTCTTCCCGCCGGAGATGGTCACCGACCTCGCCGAGCGAACCATCGTGGCGGAGTACATCCGCGAGCAGATCCTTCACCACACGCGCGACGAGGTCCCCTACGGCACCGCCGTCGTGGTCGAGTCCTTCGACGAGTCCGAGCGCGAGGGGCGCAACCTCGTGCGCATCCACGCGCGGATCTACGTGGAGCGCGACACGCAGAAGGGCATCCTCATCGGCAAGGGCGGCGAGATGCTCAAGAAGATCGGCACCGCCGCGCGCCTGGAGATCGAGAAGTTCCTCGGCTGTCGCGTCTTTTTGGGCCTCGAGGTGGAGGTGGAGCCGCGCTGGAGCGAGCGCCGGGACGCGCTCCGACGACTGGGGTACGCCGAATGAGCGAGCTTGGCGTCAGGCCGGTGGTGGCCATCGTCGGCCGGCCCAACGTGGGCAAGTCGACGCTCTTCAACCGCATCGTCGGCCGGCGCGTGGCCATCGTCGAGGACGTTCCCGGTGTGACCCGGGACCGCAACTACCAGGAGGTCGAGTACGCGGGCCGCGCGTTCGTCGTGGTCGATACCGGCGGATTCGAGCCCGACAGCCCCGACCGCCTCATCCAGCAGGTCCGCGACCAGGCGCGGCTGGCCATCGACGAGGCGCAGGCGGTGATCTTCGTCGTCGACGGCATGGAAGGGCTGACCGCCGTCGACCAGGAGATCGCCGAGCTTCTGCGCCGCAGCGGAAAGCCCGTCTTCCTCGCGGTCAACAAGATCGACTCCGAGAAGCGCGAGCTGCGCGGGAACCTGACCGAGTTTTTCGCCCTGGGATTCTCCCACGTCTCGGCGATCTCCGCCGAGCACGGCCGCGGGGTTTCCGGCCTGCTGGACGCGGTGGTCGGCGTGCTTCCCGAGCCGGTTCCCGTCGAGGCGGAGCCGGAGGAGGAGGGCGAGCGGCCGATCCGCCTGGCGATCGTGGGCCGGCCCAACGTGGGCAAGAGCACGCTGGTCAACCGGCTCCTCGGCGAGGAGCGCTTCGTCGTCAGCCCCATCGCGGGCACGACGCGCGACGCGGTGGACGCCCGGCTCGAGTTCGAGGGGCGGACCTTCGTGCTCACCGACACCGCCGGCATTCGGCGCAAGCGCTCCATCGCCATGCGGGTGGAGGCCTACTCCGTGTTCCGCGCCTTCCAGGCGGTGGAGCGCTCCGACGTCGTCGCCGTCCTCCTCGACGCCACCGAGCCGGCGGTCGACCAGGACCTCAAGATCCTCGGCATGGTCGACGAGCGCGACAAGCCGGTGATCATCGTCGTCAACAAGTGGGACCTGGTCGAGTACGCGGAGGAGAAGCGGAAGGCCTTCCTCGACTTCCTGGACCAGAAGATCTCTTTCCTTCCCTTCGCGCCGCGCGTCTTCGTCTCCGCGCTCACTGGCGAGAAGGTGGCGAGCATCCTGCGCCTGGCGGCGAAGGTCTATGACCAGGCCTCCACGCGCCTGCCGACGCCGCTCCTCAACCGGCTGCTGGCGGAGATCAAGGGGCACCACGCGCTGCCGGTGGTGAAGGGCGTGCGCGCCAACTTCTATTACATCGCCCAGGTCGGCATCCGGCCGCCCACGCTGGTCATCCAGACCAACCATCCGGAACTGGTGCCGGACTCCTACCGGCGCCACGTCGCCAACCGCCTGCGCGAGACCTTCGACCTGCAGATCCCCCTCCGCCTGATCTTCAAGCGCAAGGCCTCCTTGCGGCCGCGCGCCGCCACGCCGAAGGCAGCCGCCGGCCGCAAGCCCCGCCGCTAGGAGCCTTGGGAGGCGCGACTGCCTCGCCGGGCGTCCATGCCGCCTCGCGACGGCTGGTGCGTGGCAACAGGCTCCGGGATGCGAGGCGGGTGATCGAAGGACCCGCCTCCGCACATGGGATCAGAACGAGTCGAGGCGGCGTCGGCGGGCGGGGGGCTGCCGGATTGCGCCATTGCATCCAGCCCTGCAAGACCAGGGGCCGGCGAAGTCGCCGGCCCCGCATCCATCGCCGCAGAGAATCGGTGACTGCAACAGGCTGCCAGGTCGCGCCGAGTCGGTGCAGGTGCGGCGCCCCACCTGCTGCGGGTCGAGTTCGACGAGATGGCGGAAGCGTGGCTCGTTCCCGTGGCGGTCCAAGAAAAAGCGGCCGGATCGCCGGCCGCTCTTCGTCAGGGGAAGAGGCCCCTTACCGCTTCTCCTCGAACTCCGCGTCGACGACGTCCTCTTCCTTCTTGGCCTCCTTCGCGGCGCCGCCACCGGCCTGGGCGGAGCTGCCCTGGGCGGCGGTGCCCGCGGCCTCGTAGAGCTTCTCGGCGATCTTGTGGGAGGCGCGGGTCAGCTCGTCCATGGCCCGCCGCACCTCGTCGGCCGAGGCCTTGCGCTCCAGGGCGCCCTTGAGGTCGGAGATCCGGGCCTCGACCGTGTCCACCAGGTCCTTGGGGAGCTTGTCCCGGTTCTCCCGGAGCAGCTTCTCGGTCTGGTAGACCAGGTTGTCGGCGTTGTTGCGCAGCTCCGCGTCCTGGCGGCGCTTGCGGTCCTCCTCCTCGTGCGCCTTGGCCTCGGCGACGGCCCGCTCGATCTCCTCCTTGCTCATGCCGGAGGCGCCGGTGATGGTGATCTTCTGCTCCTTGCCGGTCGCCTTGTCGCGGGCGCTGACGCTGACGATGCCGTTGGCGTCGATGTCGAAGGTGACCTCGATCTGCGGCACGCCTCGCGGCGCGGGCGGGATGCCCTCGAGGCGGAAGCGCCCGAGGGTGCGGTTGTCGGCCGCCATCTCGCGCTCGCCCTGCAGCACGTGGATCTCCACCGAGGTCTGGTTGTCGGCGGCGGTGGAGAAGATCTCGGTGCGGCGCGTGGGGATGGTGGTGTTGCGCGGGATGAGGCGGGTGAAGACGCCGCCCAGCGTCTCGATGCCGAGCGACAGCGGCGTCACGTCGAGCAGGAGCAGGTCCTTGACCTCGCCGGAGAGCACGCCCGCCTGCACGGCCGCGCCGATGGCCACCACCTCGTCCGGGTTGACGGAGCGGTTCGGCTCCTTGCCGAAGAAGTTCCTCACCACCTCCTGGACCTTGGGGATGCGGGTGGAGCCGCCGACGAGGACCACCTCGTCGATGTCGCTCGGCTTCTTGCCCGCGTCCTCCAGGGCCTTGCGCACCGGGATCATGGTCCGCTCGATCAGGTCCTCGATGAGCTGCTCGAGCTTGGCCCGCGTCAGGCGGATGTTCATGTGCTTGGGGCCCGTGTGGTCGGCGGTGAGGAAGGGCAGGTTGATCTCCGTCTCCATGACGGAGGAGAGCTCGATCTTCGCCTTCTCCGCCGCCTCCTTCAGGCGCTGCAGCACCATCTTGTCGCCGGAGACGTCGATACCGGTCTCCTTGCGGAACTCCTCGATGAGGTAGCGCATGATGCGCTCGTCGATGTCGTCACCGCCGAGGTGCGTGTCGCCGTTGGTGGCGATCACTTCCACGACGTTTTCGCCCACCTCGAGGATGGAGATGTCGAAGGTGCCGCCGCCGAAGTCGTAGACGGCGATGACCTCGTTCTTCTTCTTGTCCAGGCCGTAGGCGAGGGCGGCTGCGGTGGGCTCGTTGACGATGCGCTTGACCTCGAGGCCGGCGATCCGGCCCGCGTCCTTGGTCGCCTGGCGCTGGGCATCGTTGAAGTAGGCGGGGACGGTGATCACCGCCTCGGTGACGGGCTCGCCCAGGTACTGCTCGGCGGCGCGCTTGAGCTTCTGCAGGACGCGCGCGCTGATCTCTGGCGGCGTGTAGCGCTTGTCGCCGATCTGGACGGCGACGCCGCCGCTCTCGGTGCGCACCACCTCGTAGGGAACCCGCTTCGCTTCCTCGGCGGCCTCCTCGTAGGTGCGCCCCATGAAGCGCTTCACCGAGAAGACGGTGTTCTTGGGATTGGTGATGGCCTGGCGGCGGGCGACCTGGCCCACGAGCACCTCACCGTCCTTGGTGAAGGCCACCACGGAAGGAGTCGTCCGATGACCCTCCTCGTTGGCGATCACCTTCGGCTCCTTGCCGTCCATGATCGCCACGACGGAGTTGGTCGTTCCCAGGTCGATTCCGATGATCTTGCCCAAAGTTCGGTCCTCTCTGTCGAAAGGTCGGTACCTGTCGATGCCTGTCCGTCGATTTCGTGGGCTACCATAAGACAGGACCGAACCTTGTCAAACGCGACCAATTTAGCGGTTTTCGGCGGAAAAGATGGCCGTGTCGCCCGGGCCTCTGATAGGTTGACACCCTAAATCGGGCGGGGACGCCAGGAGGCTGGGGTGCGGGATCTCTCTTCCTCGGTCGGGCTTCCAAGGCGCTTCGGGCGATATCTCCTCCACGAGCGGATCGGTGGCGGGGGGATGGCCACGGTGTACCGCGCCACCTTCTCCGTGGAGGGCGGTTTCGAGAAGGAGGTCGCCCTCAAGGTCATCCGCAGCGAGCTCTCCGAGGACCCGCAGTTCATCCACATGTTCCTGGACGAGGCGCGCCTTTCCGGGCACCTCTCCCACCCCAACATCGTCCAGACCTTCGACTTCGGCCAGGTGGACGGGACCTACTTTCTGGCCATGGAGCTGGTCCGGGGGCGCACGCTGGCCGAGATCCTCCGCACCCTCCACGAGAACCGATTTCGCCTCGGGACCGCCGCCAGCCTCTTCGTGGCCAAGGAACTCGCCCGCGCGCTCGATTACGCCCACCGGGCCACCGGGCCGGACGGCGAGCCGCTCGGCATCGTCCACCGCGACGTCTCGCCGCAGAATGTGCTCATCTCCCGGGAGGGCCACGTCAAGCTCGCGGACTTCGGGATCGCCAAGGCGGCGCTTCGCTCGCAGATCACCCAGCCGGGCCGGGTGCGGGGGAAGTGCTCCTACATGGCGCCGGAGCAGGCGAGGGGGCAGGAGGTCGACGCCCGCGCGGACGTCTTCTCGCTCGGCACCGTGCTCTGGGAATGCCTGGTCGGCCGCCGCCTCTTCGACGGGACCTCCGACGCCGCGGTGCTGCTCGACGTGATCCAGAAGGAGATCCCGCCCCCCTCGCGCCTCGTCGGCGGGATCCCGGCGGACGTGGACCGGGTGGTGATGCGGCTGCTCGAGCGCGATCCCGCGCGGCGCCCGTCGAGCGGCGCTGCGTACCGGGAGCTCGCCGATCTCGCCTTCCGCCTGGCGCGCTCGCCGGAGGACCTCGACCTGCTCCACCTCCAGCAGAAGCTCGCCACGGCGACCGCGGCGGTCTCGCATCCGGAGATCGAGCTCTCCACCTGGAAGTCGAGCGACGGCAGCGCCTTGCCCTGGCTCGCCGACCCCGATTCGGAGACGGTCGTCTCGGACGAGGACTGGATGAACGCGCCGACGCTCGTTCACGCGGACGAGGAGCGTTCCTCGTCGGGCAGGGAGCGGCGGACGGTCACCCTGAGCGGGACCCGGACCCGGGAGGAAAGGGGGGAACGCGAGTCGCCGCGCTGGGGAAAGGTCCTCGCGCCGGTCGCGGTGGCCTCGGCGGTGGGCGCGATGCTGGGGATCGCGGCGATGGTCGTCTGGCAGCCGTGGAAGGACGCGCCCGCCCCGGCTGCTGCGGTGGAAAATCGAGACGTTTCCGAGTCGACGAGCGTCGACGATGCTGCGAATGTGTCCTTTGCTGCGGGTGAAAGTCGGGAGGTAAAGGGCCCATTTACATCGACGCCTGGATCGGTTAAGCAGGGGGCCCCTGAACCGGTCGAGGAACCCGTGAGGACGGTTGCGCAGAGGACCGGCGAGCGCGTCGAGCGTCGTCGGATGGATGTATCGAATTCCGAACGAGCCGGCTCGGCCGCTCGGCCGGTCGCCGCGCCGCGCGCGAAGAACCGCACCGAGGCCGCGCCGCCAGCGCCGTCGGCGCCTCCCAGGCCGGTGGACACGGGCACGTTGGTGATCACCTCGAGACTCCCCGGTGCCAGCGTGTCGATCGACGACGGCGCTCCGCTGTCGCTCGCGATCATGTCTCCGCGCGCCACCACCGTGGAGGCGGGGCAAAGGCAGCTCACGTTCGTGCGCGACGCTGACGATTTCAGTTGTCGTGTTTTCGTCGGCGTTCCTGAGAACGAGCGCGTGGCGATCCTGCTCGACCGCGACGGCATCTTCGCACTGCGCGGCCTGGAGCGAGAGCCCATCCCGTGTCGATGAGGGTGAGACACGGGAATACTCTTTCCCACAGGCACGGATGCGCAGTGAATTGACGAAAGTGGGCCAGCCGATCGAATCTCAAGACGGAAGTCAACTTTCCTATCCCATGTGACGGGGAAAACGATGTAGGGTGTCCATGGGCGGTCGAGCGGCAGCGGTGCCGGACGGCGTGACCGACCACGGGGTCCGAGCCGGCATCTGGCTGGAGGATCCATGAGCAAGGTCGAAGAACTGGCGACGCGAACGGCCGAAGAGAAGGACGAGGGGGTGACGCGCAGTCGCGCGCGGACCATGTCCCGCAAGGAGATGGCTCGCGACCTTCGGCGTATGCGCGCCCTCGGGCTCGACGACGGCGACGAGGAGGAGCTTCTTCGCGAGCTCGAAGCGAGGCGACCGCGCACCCGCGCCGACTGCGTCAACGGACCGCGCCCCTGCCTCTACGTCTCCTGCAAGCATCACCTTTACCTCGACGTCAATCCCCGCACCGGCTCGGTGAAGCTGAATTTCCCGGACAAGGAGATCTGGGAGCTCGAGGAGACCTGCGCCCTCGACGTGGCGGATCGAGGGGGAATCACCCTGGAAGAGGTCGGCGCGATCATGAACCTCACCCGGGAGAGGATCCGGCAGGTGGAGGCCCGGGGGCTCTACAAGCTGCGGCTGGCCGTCAAAGAACTCGGGATCGACGACGAGGATTGAGACGAGCGTTGCACGGGGGTCGGGAACCTGCTAGAGCCGCCGCACGGAGGGAACCATGGCGATCCCGAGGCGTGCGCTGCTTTCCGTTTCCGACAAGACCGACCTCGTCCCCTTCGCCAGAAGACTGGTTGCGACGGGCTTTGAGCTCGTCTCCACGGGGGGAACGGCCCGCGTCCTGAAGGATGCGGGCCTCGACGTCATGGAAGCCGCGGAGGTCACCGGCGCGCCGGAGATCCTCGGCGGCCGGGTCAAGACGCTCCATCCGAAGATCCACGGCGGCATCCTGGCGCGCCGGGACCTCGATTCGGACCTCGCCGATCTGGCGAGCCAGAAGATCACGCCGATCGATCTGGTGGTGGTGAACCTCTATCCCTTCGAGGCCACCGTCGCCCAGGGCAAGGCCTTTGCCGAGTGCATCGAGCAGATCGACATCGGCGGGCCGGCGATGATCCGGGCGGCGGCGAAGAACGCCGCCTTCGTGGGCGTGGTGGTGGACCCGGCCGACTATGACCGGGTGGCGAGGGAACTGGAGACGAATGGGAGCCTCTCGCCGGAGACGCGCTGGGAGCTGGCGCGCAAGGCCTTCGCCCACACCGCGGCCTACGATCTCGCCATCGCCTCGTACCTGGCGGAGCAGGCGGGACAGCCGTCTTTCGGCCTGATGGGCCATTCCGGCCAGGAGCTGCGCTACGGCGAGAATCCGCACCAGTCCGCGTTCTTCTTCCGGACGGGGAAGCGGCCCGAGGAGCCCTCGGTGGCCTGGGCCGAGGTGCTGGGCGGGAAGGCGCTCTCCTACAACAACCTCCTCGACCTCGAATCGGCGCTGGCGGCGGTCGAGGAGTTCGACGACTGCGCCTGCGTGATCGTCAAGCACAACAATCCCTGCGGGGTGGCGCTGGGGGCGACACCCGCCGAGGCCTTCGAGCGGGCGCGGGAGGTGGATCCGGTCTCGGCCTTCGGCGGGATCGTCGCGCTCAACCGCGCGGTGGACGCGGAGGCGGCACGCGCGCTCACCTCCATGTTCCTCGAGTGCATCATCGCGCCCGGATACGACGAGGAGGCGCGCGAGATCCTCTCCACCAAGAAGAACCTGCGGCTCCTCGCTGATCCGCTCCTCGGCCGTCCGCGCCGCGAGTGGGTGCGCCAGGGCCGGGAGGTTCGGTCGCTGGTGGGCGGGCTCCTCGTCCAGGACCGCGACCTCGGCGAGGTGAAGGAGGCGGACCTGAGGGTGGTCACCCGCCGCGCGCCGACGCCGGACGAGTTGCAGGCGGCGCTTTTGGCGTGGAAGGTGGTCAAGCACGTCAAGAGCAACGCCATCGTCTTCGGCGCGAAGGATCGCGTGCTCGCCATCGGCGCGGGGCAAACCTCGCGCGTGGACGCGGTGAAGCTGGCCGCGTCCAAGGCGCACCTGCCGCTGGCCGGCAGCGCGCTCGCCTCGGACGCCTTCTTCCCCTTCCGCGACGGGCTCGACGCCGCCGCGGACGCGGGCGCGACGGTGGTGATCCAGCCCGGCGGCTCGGTGAAGGACGAGGAGGTGATCGCCGCCGCGGACGAGCGGGGCATCGCCATGGTCTTCACCGGAATGCGGCATTTCCGCCACTGAGGACGCCATGAAGGTATTGGTCGTCGGTAGCGGCGGGCGCGAGCACGCGCTCTGCCATGGGATCGCGAAGAGTCCGCGTCTGACGCGCCTGATCTGCGCCCCCGGCAACCCCGGGATCGCCGCCCTGGCCGAGACGGCCCCGGTGGCGGCGGACGACGTGCAGGGCCTAGTGGCGCTGGCGCGGAAGGAGCGGGTGGACCTCGTCGTGGTCGGGCCCGAGGCGCCGCTGGCGCTGGGGCTGGCGGATGCGCTGCGCGCCGAGGGGATCGCCTGCTTCGGGCCGAACCGCGCGGCGGCGGAGATCGAGGCGTCCAAGGCCTTCGCCAAGGGGCTGATGCGGCGGGCGGGGATCCCCACCGCCACCTTCGGCACCTTCGAAGACATCGACTCGGCGCTTGCCTTCGCGGCGGAATTCGGCGGTCGGGTGGCGGTCAAGGCGGACGGCCTGGCGGCGGGCAAGGGCGTGATCGTCTGCGGCTCGATGGAGGAGACGCGGCGCGCGCTGGAGACGATGCTCGTCGAGAAGGCCTTCGGCGAGGCGGGCCGCCGGGTGGTGGTGGAGGAGCGCCTGGAGGGGCAGGAGGCGAGCGTGATCGCCCTGGTGGACGGCAAGGACGTCCGCCTCCTCGCGCCGGCGCAGGACCACAAGCGGCTGCTCGACGGCGACCGCGGGCCCAACACCGGCGGCATGGGCGCCTACTCGCCCGCGCCGGTGGTCGACGACGCCGTGCTCGAGCGTGTGCAGCGCGAGATCCTGCTGCCTGCGGTGGCGCAGCTCGCCGCCGAGGGGCGGGAGTTCCGCGGCGCGCTCTACGCGGGGCTCATGATCACCGCCGACGGCCCCAAGGTGATCGAGTTCAACTGCCGCATGGGCGACCCCGAGACGCAGCCGATCGTGGCGCGGATGAAGGACGATCTCCTCGATCTGGTGGAGGCCGCGGCGCACGGCCGGATGGGGCCGGGCGAGATCGCCTTCGACGAGCGCGCGGCGATGACGGTGGTCCTGGCCGCCGAGGGCTATCCCGGCCAGGTCCGCAAGGGCGACCGCATCGAGGGCATCGCCCAGGCGGAATCCGACCCCGAGGTGATCGTCTTCCACGCCGGCACCGCGCGGCGGGGCGAGGACCTCGTCACCGCGGGCGGGCGCGTCCTCGGCGTCACGGCGCTGGGCGCCACGCTCGCAGAGGCGCGCGATCGCGCCTACCGCGCCGGCGCGAAGATCCGATTCGAGGGCATGCACTATCGCCGGGACATCGGTCACCACGTCCTTGGCCAGGAGCAGCGATGAGCGAGGCACCAAAGGTCCTGATCTTGATGGGTTCCGACTCGGACTGGGAGGAGATGTCGGGGGCGCGCGACGCGCTGCGCGAGATGGGGATCCCCTGCGAGGTCCGGGTCTCCTCCGCGCACCGTACGCCCGAGCGGACGCTTCGACTGGTCCGCGAGGCGGAGGAGAAGGGGGTGAAGGTGATCGTCTGCGGCGCGGGCGCCGCGGCACACCTCGCGGGCATGGTCGCCTCGGTGACCCGGCTCCCGGTGATCGGCGTGCCGCTCTCGGGTGGTTCCCCCCTCCAGGGGATCGACGCTCTCCTCTCCACGGTGCAGATGCCGGGGGGCGTGCCCGTGGCCACGGTGGCCATCGGCAAGGCGGGCGCGAAGAACGCCGGCTACCTGGCGGCGCGCATCCTCGCGCTCTCGGACGCCGAGGTGGCCCGGCGCCTCGATGCCTTCGTGGCGGACATGGCGCGCGCGGTCGAGGAAAAGGATCGTAGGCTGCAGGAGAAGATCTAGCTCTGCGCTGGACCCTCCATCGATACGTGTTGAAAGAGGTGCTCTTGCCCTTCGTGGCGGGGCTTCTCTTTCTCACGCAGATGTTCTTCGTCGGGCGGCTTCTGGCCGAGGCCGAGGCGATCTTCGGCGCCCAGATTCGGCTGCTCGACGTGGGGAGGATGCTGCTCTTCGTCCTCCCCTCGATGCTGGCCTACGGCCTGCCGGTGGGCTTCCTCCTGGGGATCCTCGTCGGGCTGGGGCGGATGGGAGACGACCAGGAACTCGTGGCGCTCTCCGCCACGGGGAGTGGGCCGCATAGCCTGCTGCCCATGCCGCTTCTCCTCTCCGTCTTCGGCACGGCCGCGCTGATGGCCATCACCTGCTGGCTGGCGCCGCTGGGCCTGAAGCAGACCGGGCTGGTGATGCGCGACATCATCACCCGCAACCTGGCGGGGGAGATCAAGCCCGGCGTCTTCTACCAGGACCTCTCCGACCTGACCATCTACGCGGCGGACATCGACCCGGCCACGGGGCGGCTCTCCGGCGTGCTCGTGGAGGATGCGCGCGAGGCGGACAACCCCATCCTCGTGCTGGCGCAGCGAGGCAAGCTCGTCGTCGAGGGACGGGACGCGGCGCTGACGCTGCACCTGGAGGCGGGCGAGCTCCACCGCAGCCAGCCCAGCACGAGCGCCTACGCGCTGGCGACCTTCGAGAAGGCGGACGTGGCGGTGGTGGTCGAGCGGGAGATCTCCCGCAAGAACCGCTTCCGCCGCTACCTCGACACTCTGACCCCGCGCGAGATCCTGAAGGACTATCGCTGGTATCAGAGGCGCGGGCAGACGCGGCACGACTACCTGGTGGAGTTCCACCAGCGCATCGCCCATCCCTTCGTGATGATCGCGCTGGCGCTGGTTGGAGTGGGGGCAGCGGGCGGCGCCAGCGGCAAGCGCAAGACGGGCAAGGCGGTGGCGCTGCTCTGGACCCTCTTCTCGGTGGTGGGCTACTTCGTCATCCAGAAGATCTTCACCACCTTCGGCAATCGTGGCGCCATACCGGCCTGGCTCGCGGCCTGGGTGCCGGTCTTCGCCGTCGCCGCGGTGGGCGCAGGTCTGCTGCTCTACCGGCGGGCGCGGGGGGTGCGGGCGTGATCCTGGATCGGTACCTGGCGCGAACCTACCTGCGCATCGCGCTGGCGACCTTCCTGGCGATCGTCGCCGTCATCCTCGTCATCGACTTCGCCGACCGCGCCTACTCCTTCAAGGGCGAGAGCTGGTTCCGCAACATGCTCCGGCTCTACGCCAACCTGGCGATCGACCTGGGGTACCAGGCGGCGCCCTCGGCCTTCCTCGTCGCGGCGGGCATCACGGTGAGTTCGCTGCGCGCGCAGGGCGAGCTGCTGGCATACCTCGCCCTCGGCAACCGGCCGGCGCGCCTCGTCGCCACGCTCCTCGGCACGATCGCACTGCTTTGTCTCGGCCTGCTCGTGCTGCACGAGGCGGTGGCGGCGGATGCGGCGCGCCGCGCCGAGGAGATCAAGATCCGCGACTTCCGCCGCCCGCAGGACATCGGCGCGTACTTCCAGCAGTCGCAGTGGTTCCGCAGCGGCAACTGGGTCTACAACCTCCGCGAGCGCGCGGACGACGGCTTCCGCAACGTCACCCTCTACGAGCTCGACGACCGCTTCTCCCTCGTCCGCCGCATCGACGCCGAGGCGATGACGCCCGTGGAGCAGGGCTGGGAGCTGAGCCGCGCCACCGTCTCGACCTTCCGGGGCGGCGAGCGCCTGGATCGACAGCGGGTGGAGAGCCTGCGCCTCGACCTGCCCGAGAGGCCGGAGGACTTCCAGATCCGCACCGGGCGGCCGCGTCACCTGCGGCTCGGCGAACTCCTCGCGCAGATCCGGCTGCGTCAGCGACTCGGCCTGGACGACGTCGGCTATCGCCAGGAGCTCTTCCGGCGCATCGCCTTCCCGTTTTCGGCCGTGCCCGCGTCGCTGGTGGCCATCCGGCTGGCGATGCGGCGCAACCGCCGCGGTCACCTCGCGACCTCGCTGGGCGAAGGGATCCTCCTGTCGCTCCTCCTCTGGACGCTTTTCACCATCTTCCAGGCCTTCGGCCTCTCGGGAGCGATCTCGCCGGCGGTCTCCGGGCTGGCGCCGCTGGCCATCCTCTTCGCCCTGGGGCTGGGGGTGGGCGCCTTCGAGGACCTCCGATTCAGGCGGCGGGCTCCCACTCCGGCGGGCGAGCGAGGATGACGGCGAGGGCGAGCGCCAGCCCCATGCCGTAGACCGTCTCGCTGGCGTAGAAGAGGTCGTGCGCCATGGCGTTGACGCCCATCGCCGCGAGGCCGGCGAGGCCGCCGGCGCAGGCCGCGCGCCCGAGGCGGTCCGCTCTCCGCGCCATGCGCAGGAAGGCGAGCCCGAGCCAGGCCCAGAAGAGGAGGGCGGCGAGCAGGTAGGGGATCCCGCCCTCGACGTAGGCGGTGAAGAAGGTGTTGTGGCACCAGGCGCGGATCACCGTCTCCGGCGCCACGCGGTCGAAGTAGGGCCCGCCGACGATGGGCATGTTGCCGAAGCCGATCCCCTCGGGATGATCGCGGGCCACCGCCGCGCAGGTCTGCCAGATTCCGATGCGGTCCTGATTTCGCTCGCCGCTCAGCGTGCTCAGCACGCGGTTGCGAAAGCCGGGCTGCACGGCGAAGAGCACCGCGCCCACCACCGCCAGCCCGATCACCGTGGTGGCGAAGACCCGGCGCCCGCCGAAGGCGGCGAGGACGAGGGCGGCGAGGGCGAGCCCGTACCAGGCGGTGCGCGTGAAGGTGAGGAAGACCGCCGCGCCGATCGCCGCCGTGGCGACGAGCGCGGCGCGCCGCCACCGCGGCGGCAGGCCCCCGTGCACGGCGAGGGCCGCGAGGAGGCAGAGCGGGGCGCTGAGGTTGTGGGCGAGGCGGATGTACCACTTGAAAAAGCCGGTGGCGGCGTACCGCTCGGCGTAGAGGGGAACGGTGGGACGCACGGGCCTGGCGCGCAGGCCGAGTTCGTGCAGCACGTCCAGGCCCGCGAAGAATTGGGCCCAGGCGAGCAGCGACGGGATCAGGGCGAAGCCGGCCCAGACGGCGAGGGCCCGCAGGGCGTCCGGCCGCATCGTCCGCGGGCGCAGGCCGAGGACGGAGGCGACGATCAGCGGCGAGAGGAAGGTGCGGTAGAGCCGGCTGCCGATGGTCGCGTCCCAGGGCCAGAGCAGCACCACGAGGAGCAGGGCGAGCACCGGCAGGTCGAGCGCGCTGCGGAACCAGACGCGGCGCCCGAGAAGCGAGAGGGCGAGAAGAGAGAGCCCTGCGACCGCCAGGCCGAACTGCATCCCGGCGCTCGAGAGGGGGACGAAGGCCGCATGGACGTAGAGGCCAAAGCGCGCTGCCTCCTCGAGGAGGCGCTGCCGGGCGTCGACGCGCTCCGCCGCTGCGATGGACGATGTCGACATCGGCGCCCGCTTATCACGGAACGCCGTCCGGAAGAAGACGCGGGATTGCCACCGTGTCGCCGAGCCTCTACAAAGGCGCCATGTGGCAGGCGCAGCCGGGCTCGTGGGTGATCGAACTCGGACGGGAGCTGGGGCTCGGTCTGGCCTTCGTCCTTCTCCTCGGCCTCTACGCGGTGGCGGCGGGGTGGATGGTCCCCGGGGCCTGGGCGGTGCTGCTCGCCGCGGTGCTGCTCCGCCTCGCGACGGCGAAGCCGCGGGGGACCCGGCTCTTCGAGCCGCTCCTCTTGCTCGGCGTCGCGCTCCCGGCGGCGCTGCTCTCGGGGCAGCGCCTTCCCTTTCTCTGGGTGCTGCCGGGGACGGCGGTCGTCGCCGCGGTCCTCTCCGGGGAGGCGAGAGGTCCCCTCGTCACGCGCTGGCTCGGCCGCGTCCTCGCCGGTAGCGTGGGGATGGGCATCGTCGGCGCCTGGCTCCTGCGCCTCCCGCACTCGACCGAGCAGCGCTTCGCCCTCGCGGTGGCGATCTGCCTCCTCGCAGGCGATCCCCTCGCGCGGGGCGGCTGGCTTCGCCTGCTTTCCCTCTTGCCCCTGCTGCTTCTCGGCGCGGCGCTCTTCGACCGGCTGGACTGGGCGCTCGTGGCCTTCGGCGTGGTCGTGGCCGCGGTGGTGGGCCGTCGATACCGCGCGAGCATCCCGCTCCTCGCGCTCGTCGCGCTTCTGGGCCTGCGGGCGCCGAGCGATGTTTCGCTCGTCATCCCCTCGGCCACCGACGAGCTGCTCGCCGCGGGCCCGGCGATCCTCCTGGCCTGCTTCTGGTTGGGGTGCGGGGCGATCGCCGCCCTGCGGCGGAGCTGGAAGGAGGAGCCGAAGGAGATCGTCCTCGGCAGCGCCGCGGTCATGGGGCTTGTCGCCGCCGCGCTTTGGGTCACCGATCGCGCCTCGACGCCCTCCAGCCTCTTCCTCGCCGCCTTCGCCGTCGGCCTCGGCCTGGCCTCGCGCCGGCCGGAGATCGAGCCGGACGCGATCCCCGCCGCGGGCGAGTCGGGGCGGGCGACGGCGGTGCTGGCGGCGCTGGCGACCGCCGGTGCCGCGCTCGGCGCCACCGCCGCGCTGCCGCAGGGCGGGCCGACCCTGATCCTGGCGGCGCTCTTTCTCCTCCTCGTCGGCCTGACGCACCTTCTCCCGTGGAGGGTGGCGCGCGCCCTGCGCGGCCCGGTCACCTTCGCCGCGCTGGCCTGGCTGGTGATGCGGCCCTTCGGCGCCCCCGTGGCGCCCGGCTCGGCGATGTGGTGGAGGAGCCCGCCCGCGCTGACGGCGCTCTTCGCTCTCGCCGCCGCGCTCGCCGGCGCGGCGCACGCGGTGCGGCGGCCGGGCCGGATCGGCGCTGCGCAGGTCGCGGGAGCGGTGGCGTCGCTTTGGCTTCTGGGGCTGCTCTTCCTCGACAACCCGGGGATCGCCGTCCGCGGCGAGGAGCCCGCCCTCAACGTGACCATGGGCGCCATCTCTGTCTTCATGCTCTTCATCGGCTGGGCCGGCCCCCTGGAGATGGGGCAGGCGCGAACCTCCGGCATCGCCCGGAGGCTGGTGGGGCTGCCGGCGGTGGCGGTGGCCGTCGCGCTCGGCGCCACCGCCGTCGCGGGGTGGTGATGAAGGTCGAGCTCTGCGGGCTTTCGGTGGACGTGATCACCACCGAGGAGACGGTGGCGCGCGTCCTGCGCGCCTGCGCGGGGGAGGGAGCACCGCTGGTCGTCTTCTCCTGCAACGTGGACATGGTGGTGAAGGCGCACCGCGACCCCGACTTTGGCCGCGTCCTCTCCTCGGCGGACATCCTCACCGCCGACGGGATGCCGATCGTCTGGCTCGGGCGCCTGCGCGGATACCCTTTTCCCGAGCGCGTGGCGGGCTCGGATCTCGTGCCGCGGATCGCGACCGCCTGCGCGGCCGAGGGGCGCTCCGTCTTCCTCTTCGGGGCGGCGCCGGGGGTGGCCCAGGCCGCCGCGCGCAGGCTGCAGGAGGAAAATCCCAGCCTGCGCGTGGCCGGCGTCCACTCGCCGCCCATGCACTTCGAGCGCGACCCCGCGGCGCTCGCCGAGGCGATCCGCGTCGTCCGCGAGGCCTCGCCCGACGTCCTCTTCGTGGCGCTGGGCGCGCCGCGGCAGGAGCGCTTCATCCTGGCGCACAAGGAGGCGCTCGGCGCGCGCGCGCTCCTGGGCATCGGCGGCAGCCTGGACATGCTCGCGGGCCGGGTCCGGCGCGCGCCGCGCTGGGTGCAGCGCGCCGGCGCCGAGTGGCTGTGGCGCCTCGCCCAGGAGCCGCGGCGGCTGGCGCGGCGCTACCTGGTCGAGGACCTCGCCTTCTTCCCCATCGCGTGGCGGGAGCTGCGAAAGGGCGGTCGATGAGGCCCCGCATCCTCTTTCTCACCACCGAGCTACCCTGGCCGGTCGACGGGGGAGGCAAGCTCCGCACGGCGGAGACACTGGCCTGCCTGGCGCGCTTCGCCGAGGTCCGCGTCCTGGCCGTCTCCGAGTCGCCCCGCGCGGCGGAGGAGGCGGAGGCCCTCGCCCGCCACGTGCCCGGCCTCGAGGTCGAGCCGCCGGTGCCGCAACCGGTCCGCATCCGCCGCCGGCCCGCGGCGCTGGCGCGGGCCATGGCGCAGGGCCTGCTCCGGGGCGAGCCCTATCTCGTCGCCAAGTTCCGCAACCGCGCCTACCTCGAGCGCGCCCACCGGCTGGCGCGCACCCTGCGGCCGGACGTCGTCTGGTGCGATCACCTCAACGTCTTCCCCGCGGCGCGCCGGGCGGCGGTCGTCGCCGACGCGGCGCTCGTCCTCGACGAGCACAACGTGGAAAGCGATCTCTTCGAGCGCGCCGCGGGAGCGGGCTGGCTCGCGCCGATCGCGCGCCGGGAAGGCGCCCGCGTGCGCCGCTTTGAGATCGCGGCGGTGCGGGAGGCGGACCGCGTCGTCGCCATCAGCCCCGACGATGCGGCGCGCCTGTCGGAGCTGAGCGGGCGCGACGACGTGGTGACCATCCTGCCTTCGATGGGCGATCTGG
>ERZ795042.203-NODE-203-length-54940-cov-82.020261_pt1 | contig 54940 bp, 51 predicted proteins | sample MGYA00375126_ERZ795042 | MGnify/ENA primary metagenome ERZ795042 (study PRJEB30171, sample SAMN05518105) | compost metagenome | isolation source: Feedstock adapted compost from Newby Island compost facility, Milpitas, CA | place: USA:Newby Island compost facility...
TCTTGAACGCGGATCTGGAAACGCCCGTCTCCGTTTTCTTGAAAGTCGCACAAGGACGGTATGGTTTCTTGCTGGAAAGTGTTGAGGGTGGCGAGCGGCTTGCGCGCTATTCCTTCATCGGCACCGATCCTGCGGCGGTGCTCACCTGTCGCGATGGTCTTGCGACAGTGCAATGGTTCGCGTCGTTGGGCAATAGCTCTGGACTTCATCACCGCGCAGGAGGGCTAGATTATTACGGAGGAGCAATCCGGATAGAGCAGCGGCCTTTTACTGATCCATTAACGCTACTTCAGTCACTCCTGGCGCCCTTGCGTCCAGCCGTGTTGCCCGGGTTGCCGCGCTTTCTTGGTGGGGCAGTTGGCTATGTAAGCTATGAAGCAGTGCGCTATTTCGAGCGTATCCCAACGGCTCCCCAGGACCCACTTGCCTTCCCCGACGCGTGTTTCCAACTCGTGACCAGTATGGTGATTGTTGATCACATCGAACGAACGATGACGGTCGTTGCCCATGCAGTCATCGATGATCCGCGTGTTGCTGGCCGCGAATATGACGCAGCAGTCGCACGGGTCGAGCAGATCGTCGAGCGGCTTCAAAAACCGCCAATCGTGCCGGTCAGCACCCATCCGTTGTCTTCCATCCCCATACTCGAGCGCTTGCAGGCTAATCTCGATCAGTCCCAGTATGAAGCCATGGTTGAACAAGCAAAGGCCTACATTGCTGCCGGGGATATCATCCAGGTGGTGCTTTCGCGTCGTCTTGCTACTGAGACTGGGGCTCACCCGTTCACGATTTATCGGGCACTTCGCCGTATCAATCCTTCGCCCTACATGTTCTTCTTGCAGTTTGATCGTGATGTGCTCATCGGTGCATCTCCTGAGATGCTCGTTCGGCTTGATGGCGACCAGCTGTCGATGCACCCGATTGCCGGCACCCGTCCCCGTGGCAGGACGCCTGAAGAAGACGAGGCGTTGGCACGTGAATTGCTCGCTGACGAAAAGGAACGCGCTGAGCACATTATGCTCGTTGATCTCGGCCGGAATGACATTGGGCGCGTCTCCGAAGCAGGCACGGTTCGCGTGCCACGCCTGATGGAGATCGAGCGGTATAGCCATGTCATGCATCTGGTCAGTCAGGTAACCGGAAGACTCCGCGCTGACCTCAGTGGGATTGATGCGCTGCGGGCGTGCTTCCCAGCTGGGACGGTCAGTGGAGCACCAAAGATTCGTGCCATGGAAATCATCGCGGAGCTTGAACCAGAGTGGCGTGGACCCTATGCCGGTGCTGTTGGCTATGTCGATTTTACCGGCAATCTCGATGCCGCGATCACTATCCGCACGATTGTGATGCGTGACGCAAAGGCGTATCTCCAGGCGGGTGCAGGTATCGTTGCCGACAGCGTTCCTGAACGTGAATTCCAGGAGACCTGGCAGAAGCTTCGCGCAATCGTGCGTGCGCTTGAACTGGGCGAAGCGATGGAACGTGTACAGCGGGAAGGTGGTGAAGTGTGATTCTCCTGCTCGATAACTATGACTCCTTTACCTATAACCTCTACCAGTATCTTGTCGAACTTGGAGCCGAAGTCACGGTCTATCGCAACGATGCGATTGATGTTGCTGATGTTCTCCGGTTACATCCAGATGGCATTGTGATCTCTCCTGGCCCTTGCACTCCACGGGAAGCTGGTATTTCGGTGCCACTCATCCGCGCTGTTGCTGGCCACATTCCGGTGCTTGGCGTTTGTCTGGGCCATCAAGCCATTGCAGAAGCCTTTGGAGGACGGGTTGTCCGTGCCCCGAGCCTCATGCATGGCAAGACGTCACAGGTCTATCACGATGGCTCGGGTGTCTTTACTGGGCTTCCCAGTCCGTTCACAGCAATCCGGTATCACTCGCTCGTCGTTGAGGCGGAGACACTGCCGGCTGAACTCTGCGTCTCGGCACGCAGTGATGACGGAGTGATCATGGGAATACGCCACCATCAGTATCCCATTGAAGGCGTCCAGTTTCACCCTGAGTCGATCTTGACCGAGCATGGCAAGGCGTTGCTGGCCAATTTCTTGGATCTCGCACGGACTTATCACCAGCGCATACTGGTCGGATCACGCCAGGAGGGAGGGCAAGCATGATCACTGAAGCGATTCGGAAAGTCGTTGCTGGCGAGACGCTCACACGGGATGAGGCAGCACAGGCGATGGAGGCAATTATGGGCGGTGCTGCGACGCCCGCCCAGATTGCTGGATTGCTCACGGCCTTGCGCGTGCGCGGAGAACGTGAAGAAGAAATTGCTGGCTTTGCTGAAACGATGCGCCGTTTTGCCGTGCCCGTCTCACTCGATCTCTCTACTCCGGTCGTAGACACGTGTGGAACCGGTGGTGATGGCGGGCGCACCTTTAACGTCTCGACTGCGGCCGCTTTCGTTGTTGCAGGCGCAGGAGTGCCAGTTGCCAAGCACGGGAACCGTGCGATGTCAAGCGCCAGTGGCTCGGCTGATGTACTCGAGGCACTGGGTGTCCGAATCGACCTTGGGCCTGAAGCCGTTGCCCATTGTGTTCGTGAGGCTGGCATCGGATTCATGTTTGCCCAACGTTTTCATCCGGCAATGCGCCACGCAGCACCAGTGCGTCGGGAACTTGGTATTCGCACAGTCTTCAACGTACTCGGGCCGTTGACCAATCCTGCTGGGGTACGCCACCAACTCGTCGGTGTCGCAATGCCTGATATGGTTGAAACAGTTGCCCGTGTTCTTGTCCTGCTTGGGGTGTCACACGCGCTTGTTGTCCACGCGACGGATGGCCTTGACGAGCTGAGCCTCAGCGCTCCAACACTCGTGTATGACGTGCGCACCAATGGTATGTCCTCGGTGCGCACGTTTACGATTGAGCCAGAATCGCTCGGCATTCCAGCAGCGCCGCTGTCTACTGTCCGCGGTGGAACGGCCCAGGAAAATGCGCTGATGATTCGCCGCATACTAAGCGGTGAAGAACGTGGCCCCGCGCGCGCTATTACCGTGCTCAATGCGGCAGCTGCACTCTACGCTGCAGACGCCGTTGAATCGATTGCTGAAGGAATTGCTCGCGCCACTGCAGCGATTGATAGTGGCGCAGCACAGGCTCGCCTCGAAGCTCTCGTGCGGCTGAGTCAGTCGTTGGCAGAAACAGAGGCGGGGGTAGCATGACGCGAGCGACTTCGACCTACCTCGACCGTATTCTTGCGCAGACGGCGCGGGATCTCGACCAGCGCCGTCAAATAACCCCTCTCCGCGAGCTAGAGGAGCGCGCAGCACGTCAGCCTGCCCCTTTTTCGCTTTCAGCGGCACTTCGCGTTCCTGGCGTTCAGGTCATTGCTGAGATAAAACGAGCTTCGCCTTCCCGCGGCCTCATTGCTCCCGCTGCTCAGGTAGAAGATGTCGCACAGTCGTACCTTGAGGGCGGAGCTGCGGCGCTCTCGGTCTTAACGGACACCCCCTTCTTCCAGGGATCGCTTGAGGACTTGCGCTGTGCTACTCAACTTGCTCATGCCTGGCATCCCCCACGTCCTGTCCTTCGAAAAGACTTTGTGCTCGATCCATACCAGGTTGTTGAAGCGCGAGCGGCGGGTGCCGACGCCGTGCTGTTGATTGTGGCTGCGTGCGATCCACCAACTTTGCTGCGGTTGCTAACGGAAGTGCAAACCTGGGGGATGGAAGCCCTCGTTGAAGTGCACGATGAAACTGAGCTGGCAACGGCGTTAGACGCTGGAGCCATGATCATCGGCATTAACAACCGTGACTTGCGTACTTTCCAGGTCGATCTCGCAACGACTGAACGCCTCGCAGTGCAGGTCCCGGCGGATCGCGTCATCGTTGCGGAGAGTGGCATTCATGGGCCACAGGATGTCAAGCGGCTGGCTCAGGTTGGTGTCGATGCAGTGCTTGTTGGCGAGTCGTTGATGATGGCTGCTGATCGAAAAGCGGCAGTGGAGGCATTGTGGCAATGGCAGCTGGCTGGGTGAAGCTCTGCGGCATACGCACAATTGCCGATGCGTTGACTGCCGCTCGGGCTAACGCTGATGCCATTGGCTTTGTTTTTGCTCCCAGTCGGCGTCAAGTCACGGTATCGGCAGCAAAAGAAATTGCCCGAGGAGTTCGAGCCCTCGCACCCGAACTCCTCATTGTCGGTGTCTTCGTGAATGCTGCACCCGAAGAAATCAACGACGTTGTCGACACGGTTGGACTTGACCTGGTGCAGTTGAGTGGCGATGAACCACTGGCGGTAATTCCGCAGCTTACAAGACCTGTGCTGCGTTCCGTTCGTGTCACTGCTACAAATGCTGAAGCAGCGATGCAGTTTGCCCGTCAAGCCTTTGCGTCACGCAAACCACCATTTGCCTTGTTGGTCGATGCGCATGTACCGGGCCGGTATGGCGGAACAGGACAGCGCGCTGACTGGGCGCTCGCTGCTGCGCTCGCCGCTGAGTGGCCAGTGGTCTTGGCCGGAGGATTGACGCCGGAAAATGTTGGCGAGGCGATTACCCAAGTCAGACCCTTCGGCGTTGATACGTCGAGTGGTATTGAGACAGATGGCCAGAAAGACCCCGCGAAGATGCAGGCGTTTGTCGCGGCGAGTCGAGCCGCGTTTGCGCTCCAGGCTTCATCCCAACAGCGGGAACAGCAGAAGGAGGCAGTACCATGACGCTGATCCGTGAAGTGCGACGACTCCCCGATGAGCGTGGTCGCTTCGGCCGGTTCGGTGGTGTCTATGCGCCAGTGACGTTGCTTCCGGCGCTTGAAGAGTTGACAGCAGCGTACGAAGAAGCGCGCAATGATCCGTCATTCCAGGCTGAATTCGCTCGCTTGTTGCATGACTATGTAGGCCGTCCGACTCCACTCTATCATGCAGCGACCCTCAGCCGAGCAGTTGGTGGTGCCCAGATCTATCTCAAGCGGGAAGACCTTGCGCATACCGGGGCCCACAAGATTAATAACGCTGTTGGGCAGGGCCTGCTTGCTAAACGTATGGGGAAACGACGAGTAATTGCAGAAACTGGAGCGGGGCAGCACGGCGTTGCAACCGCGACGGTCTGCGCGTTGCTTGGTCTTGAATGTGTTGTCTATATGGGTGAGCTGGACATTCAGCGTCAGGCGCTGAATGTTTTCCGCATGAAATTACTCGGCGCTGAGGTTCGCGCAGTGCACGCAGGCAGCCGCACGCTCAAAGACGCGATGAACGAGGCCATCCGTGATTGGGTGACCAATGTTCGCACGACCTACTACCTCATTGGTTCTGTCGCCGGGATGCATCCTTATCCCATGATTGTTCGTGATTTTCAATCGATCATCGGCCAGGAAGCGCGGCGGCAGATTCTCGAGCAAGCAGGTCGCCTCCCAGATGCAGTCGTTGCCTGTGTCGGTGGTGGTTCGAATGCGATGGGGATCTTTTCTGGCTTTCTCGACGATGCCGAAGTCGAGCTCTATGGTGCTGAAGCAGGTGGTGAAGGAGTCGAAACCGGACGCCATGCTGCTTCGCTGAGCGCAGGCCGGGTTGGTGTGCTCCACGGCTCGCAATCTTATGTGTTGCAGGATGCGGATGGGCAAATTCTTGAGGCGCACAGTATTGCTGCTGGACTCGATTACCCTGGCGTTGGCCCAGAGCATGCCTATTTGAAGGAAACCGGACGCGCAACCTATATCCCGATCACGGATCACGAAGCGCTCGATGCCTTTCAGTTGCTTTGTCGGACCGAAGGGATTATTCCAGCACTTGAATCTGCGCATGCCGTTGCGCTGGCGGTGCGGCTCGCTCGCGAGCGCCCACGCGATGCCGTGATTCTTGTCAACCTCTCAGGGCGTGGTGATAAAGATCTGCATAGCGTTGCCTCGGTGTTGGGGGTGTCATTATGACGCAAGCTCCGAGCCAAAGCCGGTTGCAGAACGTGTTTGCTCAAGCCCGTGCGCGTGGCGACGTCGCGATCATTCCCTACTTGACCGTGGGGTTCCCGCAACGCGAGAGCACGGTTGCCCTCGCCAGGGCGGTTGTACAAGGTGGCGCTGCGGCAATCGAGCTGGGAATTCCTTTTTCTGATCCGTTGGCCGATGGCGTGACAATCCAGCGTGCAAGCCAGGTCGCTCTCGCCAATGGTGTCACCGTTCGCTTTTGCCTTGAAACGGCCGCACAGTTGCGGCAAAACGGCGTTGACGTTCCGCTGATCTTCATGGGATACTACAATCCACTGCTCCAGTATGGTCTGGAGCGGTTTATCGCTGCATGCATGGAAGTCGGAGTTGACGGCTTGATCGTGCCTGATTTACCCCCACAGGAAAGTGATGAACTCTTGGCACTGTGTCAAGCAGCTGGGCGCGATCTTATCCAGATGGTCGCTCCGACAAGTACGGATCAGCTGATTGCCGAGGCTGCAGCCAGGGCCCGTGGATTTATCTATTGCGTTTCCGTGACCGGCGTGACTGGCGCACGCACGCAATTGCCGGAAGATCTTCCTGCGTTTATTGCTCGAGTTCGCCAGGTGACCGCCTTGCCGCTTGTCCTGGGTTTTGGCATCGCGCGTCCCGAGCATGTTCAAGCTGCAGCGGCGCTGGTTGATGGGGTGGTCGTCGGAAGCGCTCTCCTTGATCGTATCGCGAGCGCGCCACCATCGGCGCAGGCTGAGGTCGCGCGGGCATTTCTCGAGGAGTTGCGGTCGTAGGGGAGGGTAGGGAATGCATTGGTGCCGGGGAATTCGCGGAGCGACGACAGTGGAGCGGAACGACGCTGCGGAAATTGTTGCTGCGACGCGCGAGTTGTTACTGGCGATCGCCGAGGCAAACGACGTGCAGCCTGACGATATTGCGAGCATTATCTTTACGACGACACCTGATTTGAACGCCACATTCCCTGCGGTCGCAGCCCGTGAGCTTGGCTGGCTTCAGGTTCCGCTCCTCTGCGCCCACGAGATGAATGTCCCCGGTGCTTTACAACGCGTTGTGCGCGTGCTTATGCATGTCAATACAACGCGTCATGCCAATGAGATTCGCCATGTCTACTTACGTGGAGCGCGTGACTTGCGTCCTGACTGGACATTCGGTTCCGCGTTGTAGCTCGATCATGGTGCAGGCCCAGGGAAGGACAAGGAGGGACGAGGAATGATCGTGATCATGGAGCCGGGTGCGACTCCCGAGCAGATCGCCGCTGTGCAGAAGCGTGTTGAGGAGTTTGGCTTCTCAACTAAGCTTGCGCCCGGTGCCGAGCGGATGGTGATCGGTATTGTTGGTGTCCCCTTGCCAGACACGCTAAAGGAGGCGCTGGAGCGGCTGCCTGGAGTCGAGCAGGTCGTTCGTATCAGCAAGCGGTATAAGCTCGTCAGCCGCGATTTCCATCCAGTCAATAGCGTGATCCGCGTTGGCGATGTGGCTATTGGTGGCGATGACGTTGTTGTCATTGCTGGCCCCTGCTCGGTCGAAAGCGAGGAGCAGATCATCACAACTGCACGGGCCGTGAAAGCGGCTGGAGCAAAACTCCTGCGCGGCGGTGCCTTTAAGCCTCGTACTTCGCCATATGACTTCCGTGGCCTCGGTGAAAAGGGTCTCAAGCTGCTGGCGAAGGCTCGCGAGGAGACGGGGTTGCCAGTGGTGACCGAAGTGCTCAGCCCCAATGAGGTGGATCTTGTGGCTGAGTATGCCGATGTTCTGCAAATTGGCGCGCGCAATTGCCAGAACTACCTCTTGCTGGAGGCGGTGGGAAGAACGCACAAGCCAGTACTCTTTAAGCGTGGTATGGCGGTTCAACTCGAGGAATGGCTCCTCGCGGCTGAATATATCGCAGCGCAAGGGAACGATCAGATTATCCTCTGTGAGCGCGGCATTCGGACGTTTGAGACCTACACCCGGAATACACTTGACCTTGCCGCGGTGCCAGCCATCAAGCGGCTGAGCCACTTGCCAATCATTGTCGACCCAAGTCATGGCACTGGCCGCTGGCAGCTTGTCCCAGCAATGATGCTTGCTGCGGTGGCCGCTGGTGCTGATGGGCTGATTGTCGAGGTACATCCTAATCCCGATCAAGCGCTTTCCGATGGCAGCCAGTCGCTGACGTTCGAGAACTTTGCGGCTGTCATGCCGCAACTGGCGCGCGTTGCCGAAGCGATTGGCCGTCGGCTACCCTTGCCTGAAACCACCAGTGAATATGCAATGATGGCACCAGCTGAGTAAGCTGGAGGAAATGGTGAGGGCCGTGGTGTGGCTGTGGCATGAGGATAACGTGCAATGGAACAGGCAGCTGATAGGGCAGCAGTTCTGACAAAGATCCGCTTTAACGAGCAGGGGCTTGTCCCGGCGATCATCCAAGATGTAGCAACCCGCACCGTGCGTATGATCGGCTACATGAATGCCGAGGCAGTTCAGCGCACAATCGAGACCGGATTCGTGCACTTCTGGAGCCGGAGCCGGCAACGTCTTTGGATGAAAGGTGAAACCTCCGGTAACGTGCTTGAGCTCGTCGAATTGCGTGCCGATTGTGATGGCGATGCGTTATTGATCCTCGTGCAGCCCCATGGCCCGACTTGCCATACCGGCATGACGAGCTGCTTTGATGGGCAGCCTCTCATACAGCGTCCCTGGCCGCACAGTGGCAGTTGGGTTCTCGATGATGTTGCGGCGGTTATCGCTGAGCGGCAGGCATCTCCGCGCGAGGGCTCCTATACGAGCTATCTCTTCCGCGAGGGGATCGATAAGATCGGCAAAAAGATCGGTGAAGAAGCGGCGGAAGTCATTATTGCTGCGAAGAATGGCCAGCCCGAGCCGCTTGCGAACGAGGTCGCTGACCTGTTCTATCACGTCCTCGTGCTCTTAGCAGCGATGAATGTGCCACTGCCACGGGTGTGGGATGTCTTACGGCAGCGACGTGGGCGCGGAGCGATCGATCAGCCTCCCTCGTCGTCTTCTTCGTCGTAGTAGAGGGGTGGCCGCACGATCATTTCGCCGGCATCCAGATCAATCGAAAGAATCACCGATTGCAGTGCTGGCAAAAGCAGTTCGCCGTGTGCCGTCTGGACAACGTAGACGTCGTTTGCTCCCGTTTCAAGGATCTCAACAAGCTCCCCGAGGAGTGTTCCCTGCTCATCGCGGACACGAAGCCCAATGAGCTGAAAGTGGTAGTACTCATCTTCGCCGAGGGGAGCAGCTTGAGCAAGATCAATGCGCACCACGCGCCCTTGCAATTCCTCGGCAGCCTCTCGGGTCTCAATCCCTTCCAGTGCAAGTAGGGCAATTTCTCCTTGGATGCGGGCGCGGCGGAGTTTCCGAGGTACTGGCTCGTCCTCAATGTAGACATACGCTAGTTTCGGAATACGCTCAGGGAAGTGCGACCAGATGCGGAGACGCACTTCCCCGCGAAGGCCATGTGCGCCAACAATTTTGCCGATTGAGAGGCGCTCAATTGACTGCCGGTTCTTGCCGTGTTGTTCGTTCGATCTGATCATCAATCGTCAAGCTCGCGTGAACACCGTAGCGAATAGCGGCGATGCTCAGCATCGTCCGCATAGCGCGAGCGATCTTGCCTTCGCGGCCAATAACTTTGCCAAGCTGGTCTGGTTCTACTGAGAGCCGCAGGACGACGGTGCGGCCCCGACGTCGCGCTCGAATCTGGAATGCTCCTGGCCCATCAACAAGCTGGCGAACGATATAGTCGATCAGATCCCGCAACGCTGGGATGGCGCGTTCGGGTTCTGACCGGTGAGGTGGCCGTCGTGGTGGTCCTGGTGGGCGTCCTCCGCTGCCACTCATGATTGCGCCAGTACCTCGTTACCTACGCATTTGCCTGCGTCGTCGTGCCTTGCCCAGCTCCGTTGCGCCCAGGCAGAACCCCTGCCTTGACGAGGATGGAGCGGACCGTCTCGGTTGGCTGGGCGCCGTGCGAAAGCCAGTACTGCGCTCGCTCAGCATTAACCTGGATTGTCGCTGGCTCTGTACGGGGGTTATAGTACCCAATCTCCTCGATGAAGCGTCCATCGCGTGGCCAGCGCGCTTCTGCAGCGACAATCCGATAATGTGGTTGCCCCTTGCGACCCATCCGGCGTAGTCGTAGTCGGATCATTGCCTCCCCGTCTCCGAACCTCGTCCCTGCGCTCAGCGGAACTGCTCATCGCGTGCTACTACGAACTCTGGACAACACTCTCCATGCCAGCCTTCTTGCTGGCACGCAATGCATAGCGTAACACTTTCCTGTATCCACGGTCAAATGGCAAGCATCCATGCGCTTGGAAGGAGATGAGCGCATACGTGGGGCCAGGGCGGTTGTGCAGTCGCGGTCAGTTTCTAGTGCGGGCGTTGTCTCTGCTTGAGCGCTGCGAGCAGTGTGGTTTCCTTGCCATTGAGCCTAACACGTTTCGTCAGCCAGTGGTGTTACTGACTGCGAGGATTGCTTCCCAACCGCTACACCAGCCCATCGCGGCGATTAACCCAGCACGATCAGCCATTGTGTCAGTGCCGCGGAATTCCCAGCGGAAAGATCGCGAGAAGTTGGCGATGTGCTCGTCGATAGCGTTCACAAGAGCGCGTTGCTGCTCCAGGTCGCATGTGCCGTGAAGCAGTTCTTGTCTTAAATGGATCCGACATCGCGCTGTTGATTGATTCCCTGAACACGTGCCGCAGATGGCGGATTGCCACCACGGTGCGGTTGCCTGGAGGAATGTGCGCAGTGGTTCATTCTTCTTCCCCTGATTTGTCACAAAGGCTGGTGGATATCCCACTGATGTCGGCCCGTACCCCAGTTCACACATCAGACACGGCCCTTGTTCTCGAAGTCGGCGAGCAAGTCGCAGTTTTTGACCAGGGCCCTGAAGCTGAAGGGCTCGAACAGCTTGTCCCATAATGTCTTCGTAGAGTAGTGCCGGGCCATGGAGAAAATTCGGTCGGAAAGCTGTTTCAAGGAGAAGCCACGCAATACTGTGGCGCGCACACATCCCCCATGCGCGCCGAAGACGTTGCCGGGTCTCCGGTATCATAATGCTACCGTCCATAAAGGCCCACAGGAAGTGGAGTTCTCCTGCAGAGAGTGGGAGGTGGATAATGTCATTCCATCGCTGAACGGCGGGTAAGGAGAGAGAATGGTGTGCGAGCAGCTTCAGTTTCGACATTATGATGCCCCTCGCAGCCGTTTCCCTTGTCTTTGTTGGGCAGAACGCGCATGGAGAGAGCGGTGCAGAGCCTGCCAATCGGCAACGGCCGCAGTATCATCTTCGCTGGTTGCACGCTCACCATAGCGCGCAACAAGATACCGCGCTGTCAAATCGGCAAAGGTGCTCGTTGTTTCGTTGAGCATGTGCTGTAGGCGTGCAAGATAATCCAGTGGTGTCTCTGGGGCTCGCCGGCTGAAGCCGTACTCGCTGAGGAGCCAGAGGGCAGCCTGGTATGCCTCACGAACGGTCTGAGGCGTCGTTGGTACACGTCGCTGGGCACGCTTTTGTGTCGGACGCCGAAGAAGACCGCGGATCTGCTCCATGACAAGCGCACGCGACCAGGTTGCTTCGTGGATATCCTGCGTGCTTTCTTCACCTGTTGCGATGTGATAACGACGCAGCCCGCGAACAACAAGCAGAAGAATACCAGCCGCCAGGGAAATACCGATAGCAAGTTCGACCCCAAAGCGAAGAATCGGCGGCAGTCCAAACCGTGCATGGTTAGCGGCTTCGTGGAACGTCGGGAAAGCCGGTGGCTGTTGGGGAAGTGGCTGATGCGCGCTTCCGCCATGGTGGAGAAGCCACGTTATCGGAGTGAGGAGTAGAAAGAGGACGTAGGCAAACGCAGCAAGGATAAAGAAGAGCACGGTTTCGATGCCGGTAAGGATCCAGCTCAGTGGTGTCGCAAGCCACTGCCAGAGTGCCGGGCCAGCAAGCAGACTGATAAGTGCTGCGAACGCAACAGTGAAGAGCGCAAGACCCGTTGCGCTGCTCAGCCAGCGTCTTACCTGGAGTGTGCCTCCCACGCGTCGAGCAGCCGAGTGTTGTACCGCTGCCGCTTGCACTGTTGCGGCTGTAATGAGACGGAGGGCTGCGAGTGTCGGAACAACCCAGCTCAATGTTGCGCCAGCGCTTTCAGCCAGGTGCTTGCTAACAAGCACGAAGAACAGCGCGCCGCCAACAAGAACCAGATCGCGAATAAGGCTGCGTCGGACAAAGTCACTCGTGAATGGGCGTGGATCAGCGCCGAGCGTGAGGCCGCGCCACCATGCCAGAGCGCTCAGGATGAGTAAGGCAAGTGCCGGGCCACGAAGGTGCAGGAGTTGAACGATCCCGATGAGTGGTGCAAGGATCCCGCCGTGCGAAGTGAGGCCAATCCAAAGCAGCGTACACCAGATCCACGCCAGGGCACTGATTGCCCGAGCAAACCCAACGTCCCAACCCGCAGCAAGGAGCAAGCGGGCGAGCCAGAATGCAACAAATCCGAGTCCACCAAGCACGAGCCCTGCGGGGGGTTGGGTCTGTGATGACACCATCGCAGCACCAAGATGAAGCCACGGGAGAAGCGTAAGGGTTTCCGCACTGGCGACAAGGACACTGAGGATCATGTCAAGCGGATGAGGCAGCCATCGTCGCATTCGGTAGATCCTCCAGCGTATGAATGACAAAGCCAGGGCGCGAAGGAAGGCTTGGCGCGTCCCCGACAGCGAAGAGAGCAATCGTATGCCCCTCACGATAAAGGCGGATGAGTGTCCGTTCAAGCTCTGGCGTAACCAGGGCGGTGATCACGGCAAGCGTTGCCCCCCACGGAAGCATGCGTGCTTCACTGGCAAGCAGGCGCTCGATACGATAACCCGTATACGGAACGAGGCGCGCAAGGGCTTCCAGAATCCGTTGGAGCTGACGGGGATGACGACTTGCCGGCAGGCGAATCAACCGCTCACCGCCTGCCTGTGGAGCGTTGACATAAAGGCCAACTTGGTATCCTGCATCAAGTCCCCAACGCGCTAAGGCGGCGCAGAGGGCGATCGCGTGCTCAAGCTTCTCGGGATCAAGCCCTTCCCAGTAATGCTGAAAGGTGTTGATGTCGAGAAAGAGTGCTAAGAGCGGTGTTGCGCCTGGTTCAAAGTGTTTGACTTGCACTTCGCCGGTCCGCGCTGTCGCTGCCCAATGGATTCGTCGTGGGGCGTCGCCTGGGGCATAAGGGCGTACACCCGCATAGCGTGTTGGGTCTTCGAGGAATGGCCGCAGTGGTGATCGTTCTCCAAGGGGATGTTCAGCTGGTACCTGGAATACTTCGAGGGGGAGCAGCGGAGGGTAAACCAGAAGTTCGGTTCGCTCATCGATCTCTTGGCGTGTGAATGCGAGTCCGAATGGATCGCCGGTACGAAGGCGAGCTGACCCAAATCGAAATACTCCACGGCGTTGCGGGATGAGCGTGTAGCGCCGGCGAATGCGCTCATAGGGCCGGATCCCGAAGAGGGTACGCAATACATGCGTCTTTGGTTTGAAGGACGGCTCAAGCTGGGCCTCTCGAGTTGCTAGGCCATCAGGGATGTCATCTTCAACCTCTAACCAGGGAAGTGGAAGAAGTTTGTTGTTCTCGAGAATGAGTTCCATGGTGATCAGTTCGCCAGGGAATGCCCGTGTGGTGGAAAGTTGGCGCGTGTAGTGCACGGCGCGTAGCCCCACGCGGCGCCAGAGCAGCGCGAGCACCAAGGTCACGGCAACGACTGCGCCGAGAAAGGCGAGCAGGGGCTGACGCAATGCGAGTCCAGCAAGCACGACAAGGCAAGCAAGACCTAGGAGTGGTGGAAGGCGATCAGCCTGCTCAGTGTCAAAGAGTGCAGCGGCATCATCCATCGCCTGCTCCTATGTCTCCAGCAGCTCGACATCAGGCTCGACTGGCACAGGTAACTCAGCCACGATCTGCCCGAGCACGGTTTCCGCCGTTCGCCCATGGAGTTCAGCGCTGGGGGCAAGGAGCAACCGATGTGCCAGTGCCGGAATCGCCATCGTGCGCACGTCATCTGGCAAGACATATGCGCGGCCATGGAGGATGGCATAGGCTTGAGCCGCCCGTGCAAGTGCAAGCGTGCCACGTGGACTAACGCCGAGCGTTAGGTCAGGATGGGTGCGCGTTCGGGCAACGAGATCAAGAAGGTAATCTTCGACGGGTGGACTGATGTGCACAGCGCGCACCAGCTGGCTTGCCTCAATGAGTTCTTCTGGACTTGTCACGGGCTGAATTGCTTGCAGGGGATCACCATGCAGAAATCGCCCAAGGAGCGCTCGTTCGTCTTCTCGCTCGGGATATCCCATGCGGATTCGCAGCAAAAAGCGGTCGAGTTGCGCTTCCGGTAGGGGAAAGGTGCCTTCAAGTTCAACAGGATTTTGTGTCGCAATCACCAAAAATGGCCGTGGAAGCGGATACGTTTGGCGTTCAACCGTCACCTGGCGCTCTTCCATCGCCTCCAGCAATGCAGCTTGGGTACGCGGGGTGCCGCGGTTCACTTCGTCCGCGAGGATGACATGGGCGAAAATTGGACCAGGATGAAAACGAAACGATCCGTCCTGCGGTTGGTAGGCAAGGGTGCCGAGAATGTCGGTGGGGAGCAGATCTGGTGTGAATTGGATACGTTGGAAGGTGCCCCCGAGCGTTTGGCAGAGCGTACGGGCGAGCTTGGTTTTGCCGATACCAGGGACGTCTTCAATTAACACATGGCCATCGGCGAGCAGGGCAACAAGGACTTGCTCGATAACTGCCCGTTTCCCCACGATAACTCGCTCAACGGTATCGCAAATGCGCTGTGCAAGTGCTTGGATACGTTCTGCGGCTGTCGCATCAAGCCGGGGCATCGGCGTCATTTGTCCCATGAACGTTTACCTTCCCTTCTGGAGCGCGCGGAGTGCTTGGTCACGAATACTAGCTAACGGATCATGTTCCGCGATGTCGCGCAATACCGCATCGGCTTGCGGTGTATGGAGTTGCCGCAGTGCTGCAACAACCTCGACGCGGACACGTGCTGCTCCATGCTGGAGTGCAAATTGAAGTGCCGGGAGAGCTTGCGGATCGCCGATCTTTCCGAGTGCTGCAACAGCGGCGGCTGCAACATCGACGTCCCACAGACGTTCCTGGATTGTTTGGCAGAGTGCGGGTACGGCGTACTGCTCCTTTTGTTCGCCAAGTATCCAGGCACAGTGTTCAGCAATGTCTGGTCGAGGATGCCGCAGCCCTGCAATCAGTTTAGCGGTAAAGGAGTCCGCTGCGATAGTGCTACCATGCATCGTCATGACTTATCCTCGTGTTTCACGAGACCCGTGCGTCGTGAAGCGAGACACCGGGCGTTTCTCCACCAAAGACTGCGATAAGGTCTCGCCAACTTCGCCGCTCTTCGTCAGTCAGATGCCCGCGAAAACGGTAATCAGAACTGGCAATAAATCGTTGAGCACGCTCAGCAAGCTCTTCGAAGGCGGCCACCGTCTCATCAAGAACGTGGTCAGCGTCTGGCTGTGTGAGTGCTTGGCGAAGGTGGCCAAGGCAGCGCGGTTCCGCTGAGTGATTGCTCGTCTCCATCGGCAGAGCAACTGCTTCCGGCCAAGCTTGGTCTTCCTCAAGCAGCAACTGGGCAACCCTCTGCGGGGCATCGAGATAGGTGGTCCATGCCCGAGCGCGATCGCACAGCCAGGCCGTTCCCTTGCTGAGGTATTCCCGCTCAACTTGGCACCATGGGCAATATTCAGCTTGGCGTGGAAGATATGGTGGTCGTCGGCCAACACGCAGTGCAAGCTGTTGCTCACTATCGAGGCTGCGGTGGTGGTGCGCATATCGTGTGGCGAGGATGTCAAGCAGTGAACGCCAGCGCGCTGCTTGAGCTGGAGCGATTCGCTCAAGGGTGATGGCAAGAAGGTGGGCGTGTGGCTGGCAGAGTAGCGCTGGCTCACTGACAACGAGTTCTGGCTCGTGCATGGCGATCCACGCCAGCGCGGTAAGCAACGTCGATTCTCGTTGGGCTTCCCAGATGCAAGCCGGGCAGGGAGTACGAGGGGTGAGCCAGCGTCGAGCAGCTGTAACGCCACCGATCTTCACAGTTTGGAGTAAATCGGCAAGAATGCGCTGCAGGAGGATTGCCGCGCCATGGTGACTGAATACATGATCACCAGCTGGTACGAGTGCCCAACTATGAATGAAGCAAAAACCGCGCGCGGCCAGCAGTGCGCGATGAGTATCTGGATCGGTGACCTGTTCCCACAGGATTGATTCCAGACCGCGCAATTCGCGCTCTGCAAGGAGCCGACAGACTGGGCAACCGGGTAAGACAATCGCTTCCGTGAGCGTTGCAATGAGCACGCGATCCGGCTGGATGGTTGGACGAGTGCGAAACAGGCGGGAAACGCGTGCAAGCCATCCGCCACGCTGCTCGGCTGTTCCTCCTGTTCGCATGACTGGCGTTTCATGCACCATAAGAAAACCTCCACGCTACCGGAATAATCCGGAACTGCGTAGAGGCCATCAGCCGCTCGGCGGTTCGGCGGTCTTGTGCCGCCTGGTGAGCCTCATCACCTGCGTAGCGTAGTATATCACAAAGCACGTGTGCTGACGGCGCCGTGCTCACTGCCGAGAGGAGAGTAGGGCAATCGTGCAAAAGCAAACGCATGGGGTTGACATCGCCATTGTCGGCGGTGGCATTATTGGGGCAACACTTGCCTACTTACTGGCGCGCCAAGGAGTCTCGTGTTGCGTCCTCGAGCGTGGGCTACCTGGCGCTGGGACTGCCGAAGCATCCGCGGGAATTGTTGGGCCCCATTTTGAACGAGAACAACCCGAAGCTCTTCGTGCCTTGCTTCTCAAAAGTCTGCGGGCTTATCCCTGGTTGATTGCGACGCTGCAGGATGAAACGCCAATCGATCCAAGCTATCACACCTGGGGCGAGCTACGGTTAGCGTTCACAGCTGAGCAAGCTCAAGCGCTGCGGGATCATGGCCAATGGCTTGAGTCGCTCGGTTTTGATGTCACCTGGCTCGACGCTGCAGCAGTGCGAGCTGATGCACCAGTGGTGACTGAACAGGTCGTTGGTGGGCTGTATCTCGCTGACGCTGCCAGTATGGTGGTGCCTCGTTTTGTGCGCTCACTGTTGGACGCAGCGTGCCGGCGCGGCGTAACCGTGTTGCAACAGACACCAGTACTCGGCTTCCAAACAGTCGGCGACCGCGTGATTGCGCTGCAGACTGGCGCAGCAGTATTGCCGGTTGACCAGCTCGTACTCGCAGCCGGCGTTGAGACAACGGCTCTCGTGCGATTGCTTGGCTCCTCCGTCGCTATCGAGCCGGTGCGTGGCCAGATGGTGCTCCTTCGTACAGTGCCGGGGGTGCTCAGAACAATCCTTGCCGGTCCGGCTGGTGGCTATGTTGTTCCACGCACTGATGGCGATATCTGGGCAGGTCCAACAAAGGAACGAGGGCGCTGGGAACAGCAGCCAACAGTTGATGGCCTCGTCACCTGCTTGTCCATCCTGAATCAGCTCGCGCCCGGCTTGCGTCCTGCAATCTTTGCTGGCACGACTGTTGGACTGCGGCCAGGGGCGCCTCCCGATGGACTTCCCGTTATCGGCCGCCTGCCCGGCTGGGCAAATGTCTGGATCGCAAGTGGACACGAACACCTGGGAGTCATGCTCGCCCCTGGCACAGCCGAACTCCTTGTCGCAGCACTTACTGGTACCGAGACACTAGCCGAACTGTCCGCCTTTGATCCTGGACGGCCAGCTGCCTGGCGTAACAGTGAGCACGGGCGCGCAAATTAGGAACTCCACGTGATAATCCAGTCATCATGTGGCTCACTTGCCGTCTCACTCGTACTATCGCACTGGCCGTTGCGGTTAACGTCAACGCAGGCCCGAACGATCGTCGTTGTACCAGCTTCACTACCGTTGCGCAGGATGGTGACAGAGGCTTTCCCGGTAGCATCGGTTAGTGGTGTTGCTGAACCAATGACGGCATGTGCCGGATTATCATTTCCCTCTTCCAGAATGCTGAAGAGGACGCGCGCTCCTGCAACGCTGTGTGATTGCATGCCGAGGTCCGTAACAAGAACCGTTAGCTGGACCGTTTCTGAGTCGCCATACGGGGGATTGGAGCCGTCAGCAGGGAATGCGAGTTGGTAGTTCACCCACTGGAGCGTCACGGCTGCGCGTGGCTCGCCTTGATCGCACGAAAGGCTCAGGTCAAGGTCGATACAGGCAAGCACCTGGTCAGTTCGCTGAGGATCAGTATGGACATGGGAATATGCGACTTGGCCTGCTTCGTTGCTTACGTTGAACCATAGGATGCTGTGGTCGGATAGCGAAAAGAGGGTAATCGGAATCACACTGCCTGTAGTTTTTGCGGTCAATTGGATTGGAACGTTGATTTGACTGATGTCGGCCGACGCCGTTAAGGTAATAGCATACTCGCCTGTTGGCTGGGGCATGGGTAGCCCAGGTGGTGTGGTCACGAGGCTAAACGTAGTCGAGCCGTCGACAGCGACAGCGTAGTTGACGTTATTCGAGATAGCGCTTACTGGTCCGCCTGTCCGTACGGCAACGACCGCACTGCCGTGAAATCCAGGTGTTAGTGCGCTGAGGCGTGGTGTGTAGAGCGTTTGACCACTGTGGGGGGCGAGCGTCAGCGACTGAATGCTACCCGGCACCTCATGCCCCATGTGATCAAAGAAGCGCACGACGACCTCAGCGGGAGTCGTTGCGCTTGTATTGAAGAGATTGATGCCACTCGTATCAGCTCGCTGGCTACCATCGCCTTTTTGGACGAGTGGCAGAGTAAGGAACTCTCCCTCGTTTGCGCCACTCGGCGCAAGATAACTGAGCGCTTGGCCCTGGCCGTCGAGCTTGTTGCCTTGATACTTGACGGCATCGACGGCAACCGCAATTGGCTCGGTGCCAACAACGGTGGCCTGTGAGAGCCCTTCGATGCCGGCGCCATCGAATGATGGGCGGTAGACAAAGGTCATGCCGCTGGGAGGCAGCGTACGTTCAACTTTGCCAAGCAGCGTACCTTGGGTGTCGTAAAAGCTGAGCGTTACCAGATTTTCCTCACTATCCGAAAGGTTGCTAATATTAATCCCACTGTTCCAGCCGTTGTAGGACTGGAAGATGAGCGGTGCCGTCACAACGCGTGGACTATCGGCAGCGCGAGCGACCGGCACATTGGTCAAGGCCATAAGTGTTGAGGGCTTGATACGGTCAACGCTTGCGACCACCGGACATGGCGCAGTAATCCACGCTTGTCCAACCCAGTTTTGCGCGGAGACCCCATTGTTTTCCAGAAGGTCAACAAGGTGGAGCGAGCGTGTTGCTCCAGCAGTCACTGCTGCTTGAACACGAAGCGGTTGATGACTCATCGCCATCTCAGCCGAAGGCAAGAGGTCAATAGTGGCCTTACAGCTACCTGCCGTGGCCAGGTTGGTAAGATGGATGACACTTTCCCAACCGTTGTTGCTTTGAACAATGGGAAACGCCCAGCGTGTCGGCTCAGTACTTGCCAGGAGGTCAGCAAACTTACTCTCTTCAGGGAGTTGAGCCGCGTGCAGTAGTTCGGTAAGTCCAAGTGCCGTATACCCTGATACGATAGCGTGCCCTTGCGAGGTGATCGCTTCGGGTGCTGGCAGCGGCTCAACGAGCTTGACTGCCCCAGCAATCCGAGCGGTGATCGTACTGCATTGCTGCTCGATCACGGGCAGGATGACATCGTAGGTCGCATTCGTGCTAATCGGATCCGGCTCCGTACTATCTCTCGTCGCTCGCCAGTCGATACTCAGTCCAGTGGTCGTGCGAAGTGCGCGCCATTCATGGTCGTTTGAGAGTTGGCCAATGCCAGCGAATGACTCGTAGGCACCGTAGCGGATGATGATGACCTTTGGGGTGATTGATGGATCAAGTTTGATCGTATCTGCCGTGTTTTGCCCGCCTTTGTGGACCACAAACGTGCGAGTAGCGAAGGTCTTGTTGCAGATGGTATCCGATGGCGGGTTTGACGTGCTCGGCAAGGCAGGTCGCGCTGTTGCCACGAGTGCGTGTGCTCCTTCGTCGGTTGACGTGATGAGCGCCTCTGGTGCGATTGTTTCGATGCCGTGTGATGGCAGGGTCAGGGTCTTAATCGGGTGCGTATAGTCTCCCGGCTGCCAAATGTCGATAGTAATCGGGTACTCTTCGATGTTTTGGAGAATGGCGACACTATGCCATGGACCGAGAGTGCCGATACGCTGTCCGTTTGGTAGCCAGGGAAAGAACACGACACTCTGTGGCTGCGCTGCGAATGGCCACTGTGGGGCAGGAGAAAGTGCAGGTGTTGCGGCAATGGAGGAGAAACAGAGCGTTGCGAAAAGCGCGAAGCAGATTATCCACCTGATACGAGCGTGCAACCGCCCCACCCGATTCCGTCCTTTCGTTACGCGGAACCTCACAAGCACTATCGTGCGTTGCTCTCTGAGGAGAATGCAGAATGATGGACGGGACAGAAATTTTGCGAACGATGCCCGCTCCCTTGCAGATTCATCTCCTGATTCTCTGGTCCTTGTTTCCACCAAAGGACTAATAAGGTCTATCCCATATGGATAGAATCATAGATTAAGAAAAACCATCTTGTCAAGGACAACTGGGAGATATCCAGCAATTTCTGAATTGCCCGAGAGGTACCTTAGAGTGCTGCAGAGAAAACCAAGCTCAGACAGGTCAATGCGGTCGCGGCTTTCCTGTTTACAAGCGCAGCTTTTGACAGTAATCCCCTCAAGTCAGCGTTCCGCGGCTCTACTACAAAAAGCGAGGGTTCTATCCCAACGTGCGAACGACGCGCTGGACGGCAACTTTTCTCCAGATTTGACATTCAGCGTGTCGTTCGTCCGGGGCACCTCTCACTTTTTGCAGCAGCCTGCTGTAGTGCTATACTTCCTCCGTTGTGATGTGGGTGGAGGTTGTTGGTACGAGCGATAAGGGGTTGCAGGGCAATGGCACTGTATAAGGCACAAAAGGAGCAAATCATTCAGCAATTTCGCGTTCATGAGCATGATACCGGTTCTCCTGAGGTGCAGATTGCCCTGCTAACCGAGCGCATTAACAACCTTGTTGAGCATCTGCGTGAGCATCCTCATGACCATCATTCACGCCGTGGCTTGCTCATGCTCGTTGGGCAGCGGCGGCGCTTGTTGCGCTATCTGCGGGACAATGATGCTGATCGATACCAGGCGCTTATCGCTCGTCTCGGGCTGCGACGGTAAGATGGCATCGGAGCATGCTGTTGAGGAACCAGTAGGAGACGATCGTCGCCGTTGCCAGCAGCGGCAGAGCGAGATTTGTCTTCAAAGCCCAGGGATATCATCCCTGGGCTTTCTGTCTGAACAGCGACGTGCTCCTGGTTAGCTGGAATGCAACGTGAAACGGTGCTCATTCTCTTGCTGTGTTATCGGATTGAGGAGCAACGTAGGGGAGCGTGTCAATGCCGCCAGTCATCCACGAGCGTTCAATTGAAATCAACGGAAGAACGTTAACGATTGAGACAGGGCGAGTTGCCGAACAGGCTGATGGTGCAGTTCTTGTCCGCTACGGGGAAACTGTCGTCTTGACCACGGTCGTTGGCGCGAAAGAACCCGTTGAAGGACTCGATTTCTTCCCGTTGACGGTCGAGTATGAAGAGAAAATGTATGCTGCCGGCAAGATCCCGGGGAGTTTCTTCCGCCGCGAAGGCCGGCCGTCAGAAGCTGCAATCCTTGCAGCCCGTCTGACTGATCGTCCAATTCGCCCACTCTTCCCAAAGGGATATAAGAACGAGGTCCAGGTGATCTCGACCGTCCTCTCTGCGGATCAGGAGAACGATCCCGCTGTCCTCTCCATCATTGGTGCTTCTGCCGCGTTAATGCTCTCCGATATCCCATGGTATGGCCCAGTTGGGGCTGTGCAAGTCGGTGAATTGAATGGTGAGTTGGTGATCAATCCGACCAGCCATCAACTGTTAGAGAGTCGTCTTGATATTGTGGTAGCTGGCACTGAAGATGCTGTTGTCATGGTTGAAGGCCATGCAAACGAGATTTCCGAAGACCGCTTCATCGAAGCGATCGAGCTTGCGCATCAGGAGATTCGCCGTATTGTTCAGCTCCAGCGCGAGTTGCAGCAGATTGCTGGTAAGCCGAAACGCGAGTTTGTGCCTCCTGTCGAGAATGTTGCGTTGAAAGAGCAAATTGCTGCCTATGTCGGCGATCGCCTTGCGCAGGCAGTGTTTAATCCCGATAAGGAAGCGCGCGTTGAAGCAACCGCTTCCTTGCGCGAGGAAGTCATCACCCACTTCTGCCTCGCGCCTCTTGCAGCCGCTTCCGAGGTGCCGACGTCCGTGCCCTCGCCCAAGGAGGTTGGTGACCTCTTTGATAGCCTCGTCAAGCAACTTGTCCGGACGTCGATTCTGGAGCGGGGCGAGCGGCCCGATGGCCGAAAGCCTGATGAAATTCGCGAGATCTGGATCGAGGTTGGATTGCTGCCTCGTCCACACGGTTCGGCATTATTTACCCGGGGCCAGACGCAAGTCCTGACAGTTTGCACACTTGGAACCAAGGAAGAGGAGCAACTCCTCGATACGCTCGGCATTGAAGAGTCAAAGCGCTACATTCATCACTACAATTTCCCACCATTTAGTACGGGCGAGATCCGCCGACTGCGTGGTCCAAGCCGACGCGATATCGGCCATGGCGCACTCGCAGAGCGTGCCCTGCTCGCGGTACTTCCATCGGAGGAGGAATTCCCCTATACGATGCGCCTTGTCTCTGAAGTGTTGAGCTCAAACGGCTCAACCTCGATGGCAAGTGTCTGTGGGAGTACCCTCGCGCTCATGGATGCCGGGGTGCCGATCCGCAAGCCAGTTGGTGGGATTGCCATGGGGCTCATTACTGACCCGCAAAGCGGACGGTACACCATCTTAACGGATATCCAGGGTATCGAGGACGCGCTTGGCGATATGGACTTCAAGGTCGCCGGGACCCGTGATGGTATTACGGCGATTCAGATGGACATTAAGGTGATGGGGCTTTCCACTGCAATTATGCGCCAAGCCCTCGAACAGGCTCGCCAAGCTCGCCTGTTTATCCTTGACAAGATGACGGCTGTGCTTCCTGAACCACGCTCGACCATGTCGCCGTATGCGCCGCGGATCTTCCGGATCAAGATTCGCCCGGATCAGATTGGCGATGTTATTGGCCCAGGTGGTCGGGTGATTCGTGGGATTCAAGAGGCTACTGGCTCGAAGATCGAGATTCAAGAGGATGGCACTGTCTTCATCAGCGCAGCCAACGAGGAAAGCGCGCGCAAAGCCATTCGCGAGATCGAACGGCTGACGCGCATGCCCGAAGTTGGGGAAATCTTCTCTGGCCGCGTGGTGACCATTATTCCGTCGGGAGCGTTTGTCGAGATCTTGCCTGGCCGCGATGGTTTCCTCCATATTTCGGAGATTGCTCCTGGCCGTGTCCGATCTGTCGAAGATGTGCTCAAGGTTGGTCAAGAGATTAGCGTGATGGTGACCGGCATTCGGCCGGATGGCAAGATCAACCTCTCGCGGAAGGCGCTGCTAGAGCGGGAAGAAGGCGCACAGTCAACCCAAGCGAGTGTGAGCGCAGCCGCAAGCAGCGATCGTGGCCCACGTGGAGAACGTCCGCGTGGTAGCGGTGGGCATGGCCCTGGCTCCCGTGGTGGAGGGCCAACGCGGCCTTCAGTTCCCGATCGCGGCCGCCCTGGCAGTGGACCACGGGCACCACGGCCTGGCGCATATACGATTGGTGAGCGGCTACAGGCCATGCTCGAGGACGAGGAGAAACAGTAGCCCAACACGTTCGTGACAGGGGATGCATGCAAGGCCAAGCAATTGGCCTTGCATATTTTGTGTCTCTTGTTCGGCATCCTTTACGATGCGGAAAGATCACGTTCTCGTGAGGTTGAAGCCAGTATCGTTGCCGTTAGGAGCGCAGAAGCCTCATTACTCCAGACGGTTATGCGTACTGTTTGGAGCCGGTGACCGAAGTAATGCCAGTAAAGCAAGTAATCCGAGCAGTACGCCAAACCAGAGCGTTGAGCAACGAATCAAGACGGTCGCCGCACTCGCCTGTTGCGTTGTTAGTGCAGAATGACCAAAGACAAATAAGAGTCCAACGATACCCGCTTCGGCTACACCGATCCCTCCTGGAAGTAATGAGAGGGCACCAGCGATTGAGGCGCTCGAAAGAGCAAACGTGGCCAAACTGAATGTGTCACGGGCAAACGGAGCGCCAAGTCCCGTCAGAATGAGTCCCAGCGCAATACACTCTCCCATCCATGAAATGAGGCCAATGCCAACTGCGACGATGAGTCGATGAGGCAGGAAAAGCACGTAGGCAGCATGATAGGCATGCAGGAGGGCGACGGCCTGGTTTTTCAGAATCGGGACACGTTCGCTGAGGCTGAGTAATCGTTCCATCAGTGGACGTTGGAGAATCACGAGAATCCCCACGATCACAATGCCAAGCAGCAGGAGAAAAAACGTAGGACGAACATGAAGGTCGAGGCTTGCGCTGAAGAGGGCGAGAAGGAGCATTGCAATACCATCGGTGAGGCGTTCAGCGAGGACAATCGGCAAAGCACGGGCTGCTGGAGCTCCAGTAAAGCGTCGGATAAACGCAGCTTTCAGGAATTCTCCGACTTTCCCTGGAGTCAAGCTCATAGCCAGGCCGGAAAGGAAAATGAGCCAACTGGTCCACCGAGATGGTGTTTGGAGGTCAAGCCAACGGAGGTACAGTTGCCATTTGCCAAACCGCAAAAGGTAATTCCAGAATGTCAAAAGGATGACGAAAGGCAACAGTTGCCAACGGAACTGCTGGAGCGCGTTCAGCAGGGCATGGGCATCGCTTGCGATCGCAAGCGCGAAGAGCACGATAACGCCGAAAATGACACTCACAAGCAGCCGGCGCCAAAAGCGCTGGAGTAATCCTCCGTCAAGCGGTGCTTCCGTGTCCTCGGGAGTAGGTGCCCGAGTTACGACGGTCTGTTGTGGTTCTCGTGTCGGCGGTTTCATCACGGCGCTGCCTTAGGCTTTGTCCTTTGCTCTATACCCCTGTTGACACTTGGAGTGTGGCATAGTGCATAAGCGATGGAAAGGCCTGGCCGTGCAGCACGATGAATGTCAGGCGCTGCTCGCATCTCATGCGCTCCAGGAGACCGCACAGGGCGTCATCCTTTCGATGAAAGTGATTCCGCGCTCGCGTGTGACTGCGCTCGTTGGTGTCCGTGATGGCGCACTCGTCGTGCGAATTGCCGCACCGCCATTCGATGGGAAGGCCAACGCTGCGCTCTGCGCATTCCTGAGCGAACTACTCGACGTGCCGCCAAGCGCGTTAACACTTGTGAGTGGCCATCGCTCGCCCCAGAAGCGCGTTGCCATTCGGGGCGTGTCAGTGTCAGCTCTCATCGATCGTCTTTGCCGCGCCCTCTGCCATCACGAGAGGCACAGCGGGTAATTGCCTCCAATTACTCTTGACGAGGAATACGGCGGAGCCCCTCAATGAGTGCACCGAGTGCGGCAAGGCCGACAGTGCCAAGAACTGCGCTCCGTATCCAAAGCGCATAGCGTGGTAGTGCTTGTCCGCGAGTCGGCACAGCTGGTGGCTCGTAGAAGAGCATTCGCCACCATAGGCGAATCGTCTCGCGCATTGCACGCAGGATAACCTTCGGATTGCCTCCGGTTGGCTCACCAGTTGGCCGAGGATAGTGGTTGACCCCAGCTTCGACGATCCGTGCGCCCGCGCGCCGCGCCTTAATTAACAACTCCGTATTGATCAGCGCGCCTTTACTCGTAATCTCCAACGCTTTCAAGAGCTCTGCCCGCCAAACTTTGAACGCGCAGTCAATATCGCGGACAGGAATGCCAAAAAGAAGCCGCATGGCGCGGTTGAAGATCCAGGCGTAGATCAGACGAATACGTGGGTCACGCCGCTTGATGCGGTAGCCGGCGACAAGATCTGCATCGTGCAGGAAAGGAAGAAGTTGAGCCAGATCGGCCGGGTCAAACTGCTGATCGGCATCCATGAACATGATAAAGTCGCCGGTTGCAGCCTGAAACCCCGACGTAAGCGCTGCACCATACCCACGGTTCCGCTCGTGATGGATAACGCGTATTGTCGGTGAAAGCTGGGCAAGGTGATCTGCTAACGGACCAGTCCCGTCCGTGCTTCCATCATCGACGATGATTAGTTCGAATTCCGGAGCAAGGCTCGGGAGTACTTCGAGCGCGCGTCGAACAACGCCTTCAAGGTTGAGTGCTTCGTTATATGCCGGTAAAACGACCGAGAGCTTGCCTGGTACCCGAACAGTCGCGGCTTGTGCCGGAAGCGTCGCGTTCATGTTAGTACTCCTTCAACTATTTGGGCATGTTCTTCAATGCAAGGTAGGATGGCCGTGGACTCCAGTCGGCATAGAGTACTGACCAGGGATACTTTTCATCTGATGGTTGAGTCATCGTGCTGAAATTGAGGTTCCAGACGAACATGACGCCAACCCAAGGCCACTCTGTTCGCGCAATCTCAAAGGCGCGGACAAGGTACTGCGCTTGATCACTTTCGCTGATCTGATTGCCGTATTCAAAGCCTGGCGCTTGGTTCGCAGTAGTCCAGCCAAATTCGGTCAACCACACTTGCTTCGCGCCGTCCCCGTTATCAAGCATGACTTGCCGTAGTTGCTCAGCCCGACGGAAGTAAAAACTCGGGTGATCACGCCAACCTGGTCCTGGACCAGGATGGTCTGGCCACATTGCGTCTGGGGGGTTGTTGTTACTACCCGGATGAACGCCGAGAACATCGAAATACTGTTTGATTTCGCCATTATTGTAGGCATAGGCCTGCTTCAAATATTCTCGGTCGTCAATGCCAAGTGATGGATCCATCACGCCTGTAGGGGAAAGGCCACCAAAGACGACAATAGCCTGCGGGTCACTCGCTTTGACGCCGCGATAGCCGGCTTCAAGGAGTTTGATATAGCGCACAAGATCAACATGTCCACCAGTTTCGATGGCAAGGTTTTGTTCATTCCAAATCTCCCAGGCTTGGACTTTGCCCTTATAGCGTTGAGCAAGGTATTGCATCAAGGCGCCAAACGCTGTGGGATCCTGTGGAATACCACCATTGGGGTCAGCCCACGAGGGTGCATGAACAATACTGACAAGGATGTTGACCCCGTTTTGGTTGGCCTGATTCACGATGAGGTCGAGTGACTGGGGCTGGTATTGCCCGGGTGACGGTTCGAGTGTGGCCCAGTGGACCTGGATGCGTACCCAGCCAAAACCAGCTTGTTTCACCATGTCGAACGCTTTTTGGTTGTATGCTGCCCCACCATCATCGCCGCGCCAGGCGATGTTGAAGCCATAGCCCAGATGCGGGCCATAAAGGCGGCCGGTGATGGGATCAGGCGGGGGGAGGTTAGGGTTCTGCCGTTGGACTGCCTCCGGGGGCGCACCACGAGCCTGAAGATATTCGCGGCCAAGCAAGCCAAGTTCAACTTCCCACGGGGTGCCGCGATTCTCTGGATGATACTCAAAGCGAGCGCGTTCGAAGTATTGGACAGTGTGGACCTTGCCATCGCCGGCTGGTGGGTCTGGATTCTTCTCATCGAACTCTTCGGAAAGCGGGTAGCCAAAGTTGGGGAGTCCCCCATGGTCGATCCAAAACGCTTTAAAGCCGTAATTGAGGCTATGCTGCGTTTCTGGAAAGTACCAGTGATCAGATGAGCTTTGGAATGCGCTCACTGGTTGGAAAGGTGGCTCTTGCGTGCGATTGCTTACACGCCATGCGCCAACACGGACCAGGAGGACCGCATAGGGCGTGCCAGCAAGTTCGGGGTGATACTCGAACACAGAGCGTTCGAAGTACTGCCGCCAATAGCCATCCTGTTGAAAGACTGCACTAATTGGATAACCATGGACGTAGAGACCTCCGTGCGTTTCCCAATATTGGCGAAAAACGCCTTCCACCCAGAACCCCGTTTCAGGAAAGTACCGTGGCATCAAGAGGTCGTCGGGGGAATTCGGGGCAGCATGAGCAGGGGGAATAGAGGAAAACGCACTCAGCAGGAGAGAAAGCAGGACAATAGCCCATCCATAGTGTGATCGAGCGAGCCGTACCACGAAGAAGAACCCCTTCCTCTTCCCACGATGATTATCCTGGGCGATGGGCACCGCCGTACGTAAGCAGGATGCCCATATCGGCGAGAACCCTACCATATCCGCCAGCCCGGCAGCTATTGGGGACTTATGGCACAAGCAAGAGTTGCACGTCGCCTACTTCGATAACGTCGCCATACCGTAGGCCAGTTGGCGCAGTAATCGGCAAACCGTTCACTTTTGTGCCGTTCGTGCTACCAAGATCGGTAATCCACCAGCGCCCACGATCCCAGGTAAGCTGGGCATGCTCAGACGAGACGAAGCTGTCTTCAAGGCGAATCGTGCACTGTGGGTGTCGTCCGATGACGGTGATTGGTTCAAGCCGTAGACGAGTCCCTGGCCGTAACGTCGTATTGCCCGGTGCTTGCACGACGAGATGACCTGAAGCCACTTGCGCGGATGGTTGTTGGGTATTTGTTAGTGCTGCCAGCTCGCGAAGACTGACCCGAATGACCAACAGAAGAAAGAAGTAGAGAAGAAAAATGAACACGATGCGAAGCAGCAAGACGAACCACTCAAACGGCAGCGCGTTCATCATCGCTCGGCCGATTGCTCTCCATGTGTCGGTCCTTGATACGGCAAAATCTGCAGACTCACGGTACCAAGCGTGAGCCTGTCGCCATCAGTAATTGGGGAGCGGGTAACTGGGCGGCCGTTGACCATTGTCCCGTTTGTTGAGTTGAGGTCGACAATTTCATAGTGATCCTGATGGTACTCAAGACGCGCATGATGCCGTGATACTTCAGGGACCTCGAGAATAATGTCGTTATCGGGTGCTCGGCCAATTGTCGTCACTTTTTGGCGGATCAGGAAGGTTTGCTCAGGAAGCGGCCCGCCAATGATCCGAAGGAATTTCGGTGGGACGTTGCCGGTTTCTTCAAGGGCACGGAAGACTTGCGTTTGTTGCCACTCGGCCTCAACTGCTGGATCATAGTCTGGGAGCTGGGCAATGCTTGCTTCAACTTGAATGTTGCGCCGTGGAATGTTGCTATCACCAACAATCCGAACCCGGACCAGGTCAATAAAGCCGTAGCCACGTTCCTCCGCAAGATCGAGTAGCCACTCTTCAAGTTGGTTGCAGAGTGGCCGAAGAAAATCCGCAAATTGCACAAGATCCTCTGGGTTAAGCCGGACAAGATAGTCGTTTGGGACGATTGGCCCTTCAACGGTCGAAAGTTTCTGACTTTCCATCGCTCGTTCGAGGCGACGGCCAATCTCAACGGGCTGAATCGGTGTGCGAAAGATCCGCCCCACCGAGCCTTCCATGATGCGTTGGACAAAATCCTCAAAACGCTGAATGCTGTTGATCATCGCTTGATGTACCGTTGTTGCCTCGCCCAACCACAATTGCCAGCGAAGTATACGAAGCTAGCCGACTGGTCAGCAAATTCCCTGCCGTACGCCCTCGTCTTGCCCTCGTGCTTAGGTTGAGGGAGCAGTGAGGGTGTCATGATAGAGGATAAATTGCTCCAATACTTCTTGAAGATCTTTCACTTCAGGCAACTGGCCATGTTCCTGCTCCCACCATTCGATTGCCCGAGCAAGAATATCAGCCGGCCGGTCGCCAGGGAATTGGCGCGGAAAGCCGAGTGTCCGGATTTGCTGCCGCAGTGGTGCGAACACACTGCTATACCAGCGACGTGCAGCCTCTTGTATGTCTGGTATGGCAGCGTCCCGCTGGTAATGTTGGATCATGCGCAGCATTGTCTGGTAGGTTGCCGGACGGCTTGCTCCGACGCGCGTTATCCCTGTTGCCTGCTCGAACTGGCGCCGAGCAACAAACAGCTCGTGAGCAGCTTGGTCGTTCACCGGAAGAAATTCTGTGACCAACGCATCGAGTTCGGTGGACGGACCGAGTTGACGCGCAGCTGCGACGCGATGATGCCCATCGACGACATAGTAACCAAAGCCAAGCTTATACAGTTCGATCGGTGGCAGAGGATCGCCACGGAGCATTGCTGCCCGAACAAGTTGGAACCGCTCTTGATCGGCACGGTTGGGTTTGATGGGGAGAAAATCGGGGCCAAGCTCATGGACACGATTCACGCTACCCACAATACGCGATACTTCGACCGTGCGCAGGCCAAGCCATCGTGGAATGATGGCGCCAGCTCGTGCCGCGTCATCAGCAAAGGAGCGCAAGGGATAACAGGGCTCAGCAGGGAGTTCAGCCCGTACTAGGAGCACGGGGCATGGTGCAGTGCGAAGGACTTCGTCGGTGACACCGCCACGCAAGATACTCGGAAGACGACTCCGCACTGTCATGCCCAAAATAATCAAGGCTGCATCCAGCGCTTCAGCTTCGTTGATAATTGTTTCGACAACTGGGCCTTCCTTGACCATGCTGCGAGCAGGAACGCCATGACGGCGGAGCACGCTACTGAGCGTGTCAAGGTGCGTTCGTGCCATTGCCTCAGCGGGCGTGACCATATCAGGCCGAAGCGTCCCACGCGGCAGGACGTGCAAGAGCACGACTTCACCATTGAGTCCTTGCGCCTGTTGAACGATTGTCTCAAGTTTCTGCTCTCCCAATGGGACAAGCGTCACTGGTACGAGAATAAGCGGTGGCACAGCATCCCCCCTTAGGGCTTGTGTCGCAGTGAGCTGAAAGTCTTAATGTGCCGCGCTTGCCGCCGCGTGTTCGTGAATCCGTCCAGCGGTTCCTGGATGTCGCACGACCATGGTCTCGTTCAAGAGTCCACCATAACCAAACCCAGCAAAGAGAGCGGGTGTCAACGGTTCACGCGCTAGTGCGTAGGGCAAGACAAGGTCGAGGATTGACGTTCGTCCATACATTTCACACGATGCAAGTCCAAAGGCTGGAACTGTCCCGAAGGTAGCGGCCCAAAACATCGTGCCAGGGTCAACTGGGGCGCCACGGCAGACAAATTGGGCTCGTAGGCGGCGGGCTGCGACGAGAAACGGATCCTGTGGATCGAGGACGATTGAGCCTGCGACAAGCAAGACCTCGCTGCCCGCTTGCAGCAGCCGTTGATAGATTGCCGCGATGGTCGCCGGAGCATCAGTATCAAGATGAACGACCTCAACGAGTTCCGCCTGAAACTGGGCAAGCTTGTTTCGCAGTTGCTCAGAAGCAACTTGCAGGTTCGTTGGGCGAATTCTTGTCCCAGCGATCAGACTGATAGCTCGCACGGTGAATGGCGCAACCCGCAAAATTGGCCCACCCTCGACTACGGCGAGGGCTCGATTCAGCAGTCGTTTGGCCATGACGAGGCGTGGTGCCTTGACGATCGCCACAGTGTCACCCGGTTGCGTAACCCGTCCGTCGAAGGCTGTCGCAACGAGGGCCGCGTTGGTTCGATTCAGGCGGTAGACACGGTCGCTGTCAACGCGCAACAGCCCGAATTGCTCAGCCCGAACATTGACTTGCCCCTGATGCGGACCCTCGAGGGTGAGGCCAGGGCCAGCCACTGCTTTTGCCAGCGCCAGTGACGCATCAGGTTGTGTCATATCGTCAGGTCCTGGTAGGAGCACGGTTGCACGAAGGTCAGGTCGCGGGCCAAGCCGCTCCTGGGCTTCTGCCAAGGTTGCCCCGCGTCGCACCGTTACCTGCTTGCCATCAACGGTGGCAGTCAAATCACGGCACAGAATTGCCTGGGTCAGTGCTGGTGAGATGTACTCGAGTGGCACGGTCAAGCGGCGCATTGCTTATTCCTCCTAGCTACTCGATCTCGGTGGCGAGCGGTCGAGCGCGTGCCACTACTTCAAGCGTACCAGAGGCGAAGCTGCTCCATGAGCCTTCTACCATTGGGCAATCTTCACCAAAAGCGATTACACTCTGCCCAAGAGAAAGGAGCGAAGCGCTCATATGTCAATGGTTGACCTTCGCTCGCGGCTTCCTGCGCTTGCCCCGTCAATCCTCGATGCCGACTTTGCTTGCCTTGCTGATGCTGTCCGGCTCCTTGAGTCACATGGCGCCGATTTTATTCATCTCGATGTCATGGATGGTCGATTTGTCCCGAATATAAGCTTTGGCCTTCCGGTTGTATCAGCTGTGCGACGCCTGACTCGGTTGCCGCTTGATGTGCATTTGATGATTGTCGAGCCTGAGCGGTATGTTGAGGCCTTTATTGAAGCGGGTGCCACAATTGTCACGGTTCACGCAGAGGTAAGTCCGCATCTCCACCGCACTGTCCAGCTTATCCATGAGCATGGAGCACGGGCGGGTGTTGCGCTGAATCCAGCAACGCCACTTGCGCTTATTGAGGAGATTCTTCCCTTCGTTGATGTCGTTCTTGTCATGACGGTTAACCCAGGGTTTGGCGGGCAAACACTGATTCCGTCTGTCTTACAGAAAGTACGGCGCTTGCGCGCACGTATTGATGAGCAACGCCTTCCAGCAGTGATCGAGATTGATGGAGGGATCAAGCCGAGCAATGTTGGTGCCGGGATTGCTGCTGGGGCTGATGTGTTGGTCACTGGTTCTGCTGTCTTTCACGCTGATGATCCTGCGGCGGTGTTACGCGTCCTGCGCGCTGAAGCGCAGCGTGCGTGGCTGGCTCACCGTTCAGGTCCATCGGATGGTGATTGATCTACCGATGTAGTGTGATCAACGTCTTCGCTGAGTGCTACTTCTGCAAACCAGAGGCGATGCTTTCCTCGGTCATTGTTCAGGGCAAAGGCAAGTAGTACTGCCAACAGTGCGAGCATGCTTGCAACGAGAAAGATTCCCCGAAATGTCTGCAACATGAGGCGCTGATATTCTGTCGGTGAAACGGCAAACCCTTTCTGGGCAAACAGTTGACTTGCTTGTTGTGTAAAGTGGCCAAGCCCTAGCCAGGCAAGGAGGGCCATCCCGGTCATCATACCGATGCATTGCGTCATCTGCGCGAATGCTGCAGCAGTCGCGCGTGCATGACTGGGAGTAGCATGGAGGGTATGCCCAAGGATTGCCGCATCGTTCAACCCGATGCCGATCCCAAGGAGACTGAGCGTTCCCCAGAGGAGGGCTGATGATGGCGGGTTTGGCCACAGGCGCATCAGGCTAAAGCCCAGGGCGATCAAACTAAATGAGCCAATCGTCACGGTTCGAAATCCGAGACGTGGGGTCAGCAGGCCGCCAATGATGCCACCAACAGGCATCCAAAGCATCAATTTCAGGAGGTTGAGGCCTCCATCAATCGTCGGTTTTCCCCATAAGACATCAGTCATTAACGGAATACAGACCAGTGCCGTTATGGTTGCAGCACCATCGAGGCCGTAGAGACTCATGCCGGTCAGGACGCGGCCTCGTTGGGATCCGTCGAGCGTGAGCAGCGGGGCACGTGCTCGCCGCTGCCGTTGCCAGAACGCGAGGCTAAGGATGACGGCGCAAAGCATGCCGATGGCCAATGAGAGCGGGACAGTTGTGCCAGCAGTGCTCCCTTGTGCAGTAAGTCCCCATGAAACCGTCCCAATTGCCAATACCAGCAAGAGAGCACTTGGCCAATCCAGATCAGCCTGCCGACGAATTTCGGTACCAAGGAGCAGGAGCGTCATAATTAGCCAAGGGAGTTGCAACGGAATGTTCAGCCAGAAAAGCCCGCGCCAGCCAATGTGGTTAACAAGCGCTGCTCCGTAGATTGGCCCGAGCAAGCTGCTTGCATCGTCAAGCGCTGCGACAAGGCCGAGAGCCATGATCCGCCGTGTTGGTGGCAGTGTCGTTCCGAGGATTGCAAATGTAATGGGGAGTAGTGCTCCTCCACCGAGGGCCTGGAGAGCCCGGGCGAGCGTGAACCATCCAAGTCCCGGTGAAAGTGCGACGAGACCTGTCCCGACGAGGAAGAGTCCTGTGCTGATAAGATACATCCGGCGCAGGCCAAACACATCAGCAAGTTTCCCCATGAGCGGCAAGGCAATCGTGTACCCCAGAAGATAGCTGTTCACGACCCATGCAGTCTTGCCAAATGTATCAACTGTGATGCTAAGGTCAGGCATCATCTGCGGCAGGATTGTGACCACGACTGTCTGGTCGAGGCCGGAAAAGAACACCCCAAAGCCGAGCGTGAGTGTGAGCAGTAGCCAGTGAGCATGGCGAGTCTTGCGGACTCTTGCAACCGTATCGAAGCCGCGATCACGCTGGGCGGCACCAGGCGTGTGACTATGATGTCGGTGGGGTAATGGTAACTGGCGCATCGTACTTGGAGAGTGAAAGTGTGCGCTGGATATCGCGCGGCTCAGACTTCGTGAGTGGGCCATTCAGGATGACCTGATAAAGACGATGGTCATTGGCTCCGATCCACAGCTGTACGTTCAGCTGAAGGCCATCTTCCGTCCCGTTTGGGATCACTGGCCGTAGGGCGGTCGATGTAAGTGTCCCCTCAAGGATTGCCATAGGTGTTCCTTGCTGATTTGTCTGGCCAGTGACGCGCAGTTCATTCATTGCGCGCAGTGCCTGAGGAATCGCTCCGAGGTTCAAAATATCCTGTGCACGCACCCCTTGTAGCGGCTGCCACTGATTGGGATTAAAGGGGTTCGTCATCCATGTTCGGTCATCGATGCCAATAAGCTGGAGATGGAGCTGGGCTCCCAGGGTTTGAACCAACAATGTCGCGTGGAGTTGGTTCGATTTTGTGACATCTCCTTCTGCCTGAACAAGCTGCATGCCGTTGAGGATCGTTGTCGTTCCGTGGCTGTGCGTGAGGACAAAGTGAAATGATTGTGCCTGCTCGAATTGGTTTGCCGCAAAATCACGGAGTTGTGCGGGATCAAGTGCAGGCTTCTGCTGACGGCAGCCGGCGCTTCCAGCAAGCAGCAAAACAGCGAGAGAGACGAGGATCCACCGTAAATGGGTGCGGCAAGCGCTCATGCACTATGCTCCCAGTAGTTCTCGGGCACGTGCCTCCCGGATTATACCCGCCTGTCGTATCCTTGCCACGGTATGCTGTGTACCCCATTGCCGATTGGGGAAGCGCAGCTCATACTAATGGGCAGCGACGAGTGCTCGGCGGCGAAGGGGAGAAAGGGACGTGTCAGTCGGGCAACGGACGCGAGAACTTGTTATCCACGTTGGGGCAGCAACTGATCCTGGCCCAGTCCGTGAACAGAACGAGGACGCGTTGCTCGTTACGGATCCGGCCAGCGAGGAAGCTCGGACACAAGGCATTCTGCTCGCTATCGCTGATGGCATGGGAGGCTATCAGCGTGGCGAGGTTGCCGCGCGGTTGGCGATTGAGACGCTTCGTTCTGTCTACTACAGTACTCCCCTGGCGCCGAATGAGATTCCTCAGCGGCTCCGGACAGCTTTTCGCCAAGCCAATGAGCGCATCTACGCTGAATGGCAGCCCGAGGGTGAAGAGCAACTCATGGGCACGACTCTTGTTGCTGCCGTGATTCGTGATCAGCAGCTCACTGTTGCAAATGTTGGTGACAGCCGGGCCTATCTCATTCGTGCCAAGCGCGCGACCCAGATCACCCGTGATCACTCGTTGGTTGCTGAACAAGTGGCTGCTGGTGTGCTGACGGAAGATGAAGCGCGCGAGAGCAATTATCGCAATGTCATTACTCGCGCACTTGGCCATCGCCAGCGTTTAGATGTCGATATCTTTGAGCTCCAACTCCTCGCTGATGACCGCCTTGTTCTTACCTCTGATGGTGTTCATGATGTAGTCACACCGGAGGAATTGACGCAAATTGTGCTTGCTCACCCTCCTGAAGCTGCTGCAAAAGCGCTGATCGACCTGGCTATTCAGAAGCAGACAACCGACAACGTCAGTGCCATTGTTGCCTGGGTGAAGCCTGCGGTTGAAGCTGCCGCAGAGCCAGCGCCAGCACGTCCTGGGACGAACTGGCTCGTCGTGGTTCTTGTCTTGCTTGGCATTCTCGTCTTTATCGCTGTCGTTGGCGTTATTCTTGCATTAGGTCATGCTCTGCCGTAGTGTGATGTACGCCAATGATTATTGATTCACATGTCCACATTTTCCCTCCTGAGGTCGTGGCGCACCGCGATACGTATTGCGAGCGTGATCCTTGGTTTGGCGCGCTCTACGCCACTGAGCGTGCACGGATTGCAACGCTCGAGGATTTGCTTACTGCAATGGATGAAGCTGGTATCGACTGCGCGATCGCTTGTGGTTTCCCATGGCATGATCCCGGGCTCTGTGCGTGGCACAACGAGTATCTTGCTGACGCTGCTCAGCGAAGCAACGGACGCGTTGCGTGGCTTGGCATTGTTGTACCCGGGACAACCGCTGCGGCTGCTGAGGCTGAGCGTTGTTTCCTGCGTGGCGCAGTCGGTATCGGCGAGCTCAATGCTGATGCCCAAGGCTTTGCCTTTGATGACCAGAAGGTCTTTGCTCCACTGGTAGATGTATGCCGAGCGTTCAGTCGGCCGTTGCTTTTCCATGTCAGCGAGCCGCTCGGGCATCAGTATCCCGGCAAAGGCAACGCCTGGCCCCAGCGGTTTATCTCGTTCTTGGAAGCTTTTCCGGGGCAACCCGTCATCGCTGCACATTGGGGCGGTGGCCTCCCGTTTTATGAACTCATGCCAGAAGTTGCAGAACTTACCCGTCAGGTCGTATATGACTCGGCCGCAAGTACCTATCTCTACCGCTTTCGCGTGTTCCGCGCTGTTGTCGATCTCGTTGGGGCTGATCGCGTCTTGTTTGCCAGTGATTATCCTGTCCTGCGGCAGGATCGCTTCTTGCGTCGCGTGCTTGAGGTAGAGCTAACCGAGCAGGAACGTGCCTTGATCCTCGGACAGAATGCCCTGCGCGTCTTTCGTCTGGCAGAGGCTGCGCGATGATTCGCGGTCTTCGTGGCATCTTGGTAGGAAAACAGCCTGGCTTCGTGCTCATCGATGTCCAAGGTGTTACGTTTCAAGTCTTTACAAGCCAAACAACGCTTGATGACCTCGGCTCGCTTGGAGCGGTGGTCTCGCTCTGGACACATTTGCGGGTACGCGAGGATGAACTTACGCTGTATGGCTTTGCTACGGAGCAGGAGCTGGTACTGTTTGAGCACCTGTTAACGATCGGCGGCGTGGGACCCAAGGCTGCATTAAGCATCCTTTCCCTTGGCACACCAGACTTCATCGCTGATTTGATTGCACGAGAAGCCGTTGACCAGCTGAGTCGAGCGCCGGGCGTAGGGCGGAAAACAGCGAGTCGCATCATCCTTGAACTGCGGGGCAAGCTTCCCGCTTTTGTCCCATCGGAGCGAGAGCCGAGCGTGCCAATTGATCAAGATGTCGTCGATGCCTTGATGGCTCTCGGGTATTCGGCAGCCGAAGCCCGTGAGGCGGCATCGCATCTTGACCCGGAGGCTGCCTCAACGACAGAAGAGCGCGTTGTCGCAGCGCTTCGCTGGCTTGCCCGGCTGCACTAATCAGGCCGCAACCGCTCGAGCCGTTGCTCAATTGCTGCGGCGTGTGCTGTGAGTCCTTCGGCTCGCGCAAGTGTGATGGCTGTTGGCCCAAGGGAGCGCAGCCCAGACTCATGGACCGCGATGATGCTCGTTCGCTTGAGGAATGTTTCAACGTTGAGTGGTGAGGCGAATCGTGCCGTTTGGCCAGTTGGCATCACATGGCTTGGCCCAGCGACATAATCGCCAATGACTTCGGGTGACTGTTCACCAAGAAATACACCACCAGCATGCGTCACTTTATCAAGGTAACGCCAGGCATCTTGCACAAGCAAACAGAGGTGCTCAGGGGCATAGGCATTTGCAAGCGTAAACGCGTCATCAAGCGTGGGAACGACCGCAATGAGGCCATTGCGCTCCAATGCCTCACGTGCAATGGCGGCACGTTCGAGTCGTGGTAGTTGTCGCTGTACCTCTGCAACGACCTGCTGGGCAAGGTCCACGCTCGTTGTCAGCAGAATCGCGCTCGCCATTGGATCATGTTCGGCCTGCGCAAGAAGGTCGGCGGCACAGAGTACTGGATTTGCTGAGTCATCTGCAATGAGCAAGGTCTCAGTTGGCCCTGGGAGCAGTCCAATATCGACAATTCCGAAGACAGCACGCATGGCGAGGACGACGAAGATATTGCCGGGCCCTACGATCTTATCGACTTTGGGGATCGTGGCTGTCCCAAAGGCGAGCGCTGCAATTGCTTGCGCGCCACCAATTTTGAACACACGATGCGTGCCAGCAATTTCGGCTGCAGTGAGAATCAGTGGATGTGCTGAGCCATCAGGCAGTGGCGGGGTACAAATGACAATTTCACGAACACCTGCGACCTGTGCGGGAATTGCTGACATTAAGAGAGAAGAAGGATACGGCGCACGTCCTGCTGGCGCATAGACGCCGACACGTTCAAGCGGCCGTACGAGTTGCCCAAAGGTGCCAGTCCCATCAAATGTCAGCCAGGTCTGGCTCCGCTGCTGCGCGTGAAAGGCCCGGATCCGGGCTGCGGCTGCTTCTAGTGCTGCGCGAATATCAGGAGCGACGTGCTGACGCGCTGCCGCAAACTCCGCTGGCGTTACTTCCAAGGACTCAAGCTGGACGCCATCGAGAAGGTGCGTGTACCGGATCAGCGCTGTATCACCTTCACGGCGAACATCGTGGATAATCTGGGTGACTATTTCTTCAGCCGTTAAGGCCTTGCCAAAAAGTTCTTGAATGCGCTTTTGGACCTGTGGTGGGAGGACAGTATCGAAGCGCTGGCGTGCCTCGGTGAGAAGGTGATACGCCTCAGAAAACGTCGTGACAACGCGGATCGTTACTGGTTGCTCGTTCACGGCTCATGCTCCACGGCTTCACATAACCGATCGTAGGACTCGCACCGTTGGGCGAAAACATAGTCGGGGGAGTTGACCGTAATATCGCTGCTCCCCACCTGACGCAAGTGGTCGATGGCGTGGAGTAAGAGATCGCGCGGCACAATGAGCCGCACTTCATACCATGTGCAGCCAGCATCGGGGAACTTTGGGTAAACCCGAGAGAGTGTCGGTCCTTGTTGACCGGCAATCGCCACGTTCGCGGTGATGCGTTCTGCGACAGCTGCCTCACTCTCGCCGCGCACGTTAGCCGTAATCACGCGGTAGTGACGAGCCCGAAGCCGTGCTTCGATGAGCTCAAGAATGGATCGCGCGCGTTCGAGCTTTTCGCTGGCCTGTCGTAACCCACGGCGTGATGCGATAAGGCAGGCCTGTGCTCGCAGAATCACCCCACCTTCAAGGATTCTTAGGCGGTTTTCTCGCAGCGTGACCCCGGTTTCAGTGAGGTCAGCAATAATGTCCGCGTGTCCAAGCGCGGGAGCGACTTCAAGTGCCCCATGGGCATCAACGAGGCTGAAGTAATGCACGCCGTTGCGATAGAGGAAATCACGTGTTAAGTTGGGGAACTTCGTCGCAACGCGCAGCGTGCGCCCGGAACGTTTAAAGTCGACTGAGAGATCGGCTAAATCAGCCATGGTCGTAATGTCGAGCCATCCCTCGGGAACTGCGAGCACAAGCTCACAGCGCCGAAAGCCAAGATCGTCGAGCACGACGAGCACATCAGGATTGTCACTTGCATGCTCTGCGACTAAATCGTAACCGGTAATCCCAAGGTCGACGCTACCATCGGCAACTTTGTGGACAATATCTTCTGTTCGTTGAAACAGAACGTCGACTCCCTCAAGTCCACTAATCCGACCAACATATTGCCGTGGGTTTGGACGCCATACTGGCAAGCCGGCGCTCTCAAGGAAGCGCAGCGTTGCCTCCTCATATGCCCCTTTCGAGGAGATAGCGAGACGCAGGGTTGGGGCCATCTCCTTACTCCTGTCCATCTTGCCTCAGAGGCAATTGCTCAACGCGTGTTGTGCCGTCTGCTTCAACGAAGATCACGTGGCTAATACCGCGACGTCGGGCGTATCGTCGGTTGGCGTTTGGAGAGCGGCCACGCACATCAAGTTCAACCTGCACGTTGCGCTGACGCAGTGCTTCTGCTGTTGCGATTGCGTGGGGCATGGCTTCCTGGGTAACAGGTGCCACCAGCGTGATGTCTGGCAGAGATGGGCCTGGCACGCGGGCGAGTTCAGTAAGCCGCTCGAGACCACAGGAGAATCCACACGCGGGAAGTGGCTGCCGGGCACCGAGCAACTGGGCGAGATCATCATAGCGACCGCCGCCGCAAAGCTGAAGATGTGGCTGTTCGGCGGCATAGACCTCAAAAAGCACGCCGGTGTAGTAATGCAACCCGCGCGCCATGCCAGGGCTGAGCACCACGGTGTCTTCTTCAACACCGTAAGCACGAAGCAATTGCAGCACAGCCTCAATCTGCTGGATCGGCGTCGGGTCAAGCGCGTGACGGTCAAGAAGCATGCGGAGTTGTGGAAGAACCTCCGCTGGCGGTCCTTCCAATGCAGCTAACTCACGGGTGAACGCAAATGCTTGCAGGATGTGTTCCCGATCTTGCACGCGACTAAGCTTTGCCAGTACTCCGGCAACAATCTCCTCCGGTGTTCGAGATCCTCCGCTGAGTTGCACACCAACTTCGCGAAGCATGCCAAGAACCCAGCGCTCGAGCCGCTCTGGTGAGATATCGCGGAGTTCATGGCCAAGCTCGTGATAGAGGGCAACAAGTCGCTCATTTCCTGACAAGCTTTCGAGTGCAGCATCGACATCGACTGGCTGCCCCTTGCGTAACCGTTCCATGCTCCAGAGCAACCAGTCGCGAACACGCTGGCGCAGTGGCAGACGATCGAGGAATTCCAGCACAATGCCGATGTGCCCAACGACCAGTCGTGGCGTGAGCCCGAGCGCTGTGACGCTTTCAACAGCGAGATGCACAATCTCAGCATCACCGTAGGGACTCGGTGCGCCGAGGAGCTCGCAGCCAAGCTCCGTGAACTGGCGACTCCGCCCAGCTTGTGGGCGTTCATAGCGGAAAACTGGCCCAACATACGCTAAACGCAGTGGCAGCGGCTCGTTCTGCAACTCCTCAACGTAATAGCGCAGTACTGATGCCGTATGCTCAGGTCGGAGGGCGATATCACGATTGCGATAGCGCAAGGCATAGATCTGGGCTACTCGTTCTGGTCCAGATTTGCGTAGGAAGAGCTCTGTCGCTTCAACGACCGGTGGCTCTATGAACTGATAGCCGTGTTGCTCCAAAATGGCCTGAAGCGTGTGACGAATTGCCTCCCGCCGCCGATATACCTCAGGGCCAATATCAGGCATGCCACGGAGGCGCTCAATTGGTGTTGTCGGCTCCGTTGTTGAAACAGTCGTCACTGGCGTAGCGCTCCTCCAACGCGTTCGTGCACAACGCGAGCAATTGTCTCACGGATGCTCGCAAGCTGTTCGTCACTTAATGGCTGATCAAGCGCTGAGAATGTTACCCGGAATGCCAGGCTCTTCTTTCCTGCAGGGATGGCTGGTCCACGGTAGACATCGAAGAGCCGGACGTTTGTTGCGAGCGGACCAGCACCGAGACGGACGGCCTCCGTCACCAGCGCGGCTGGCACAGCTTCGTCAACGACGATGGCAAAGTCCTGCTCAATTGGCTGGAAACGCGATACCGGATGCACGCTGATTGGCTCAAGGCCGAGTGCAAGCAGCGCGCTTAAGTCAATTTCGGCTGCGACGACACGGTGATGTCGTTCGATGCCATAATGCTCAGCGACCAGGGGATGCACCTCGCCGAGCACACCAACCGGCTCGCCTTTAACCACAATCTCTGCTGCTCGACCAGGATGAAGACTCGGGTGAGCAAGTGGACGGAAGGTGACATCAAGCGCGCCAACTCGTGGCAGCAGCACTTCAATCGTGCCCTTAAGGTCAAAGAAATCGACCGGTCGCTCTTCATGGTAAAGGTCACGCACGTGCTGCACGCCTGCGAGCAGACAGCCGACTACCCGCCGTTCGTCGGGGAGTTGATCACCACCACGTGGAAGGTAAACTTTGCCGACTTCGAAGATAGAAACAGCGGCATTGAACTTCAAGTGCTCTGCCCCTGCACGGAGCAACGTTGGGAGCAGAGAGGGCCGCATCATTGACCATTCTGGGCGAATCGGATTCACTGCCCGAACGAGCGGAAGATCAGGCCGAGCAAAAAAGCCATAGCGATTCGGTGCCTCACGCTCAGCCGGATCGAGCGCTCGGAGCGCTGCTTCATCGATCATGGGGTAAGTGATAATTTCGGTAAGCCCTTCGCCGACCAGTGTGTCTTGGACGGCGCGCACAAGCTGAAGTAGTGGGTCAACTTCGACCGGCACCGTCTGTCCAACGGGAAGCCGTTCCGGAAGCTTATCATAGCCAATAACGCGTGCGATCTCTTCGACAATGTCCGCCTTAATGGTCAGGTCGCTGCGATAGGTTGGTACGGTCACAACGATAACCTGCTCGTGCCCCTCTTGGATAACTTCTGGCGCGAGTTCGAGCCGATGCAGAACATCAAGGATCTCGTCGTCGCTGAAGTCTGTGCCAAGGAGACGTGGAATTTCCCGTCGTGGTACCTGGATCTGGCGCGGGAAGCGGGGATGTGGGTAGACATCAGCGACGTTCGTAATGCGACTCTGAGGAAAGAGTTGCTGAAAGAGCATCACAGCCCGGCGGGTTGCCGTCCACGCGAGATTCGGATCAAGTCCGCGCTCGAAGCGTGCCGAAGCTTCAGTGCGAAGGCGCTGAGCGCGCGCAGTGCGCCGAATGCTGCGCATGTCGAAGTTTGCTGTCTCGAGCAAGACAACGCGCGTTTCTTCATCAATCTCACTTTCACGTCCACCCATAATCCCAGCGATACCAACAGCTCGTTCCTCATCAGCAATCACGAGAGTATCAGGGTCAAGGGTACGGTGGACATGGTCAATTGTCTCAAGTGTTTCCCCGGGACGCGCACGTCGGGCAATAAGGCGCCCACCATGGAGCCGAGCACGGTCATAGGCGTGCTGTGGCTGACCATACTCGAGCATGACATAGTTGGTGATATCGACGATGGCATTGATTGGGCGCATGCCCGCTACCCGAAGCCGCTGCTGCATCCACCACGGAGACGGTACTGGCTCGACGCCTTCGATGACGACTCCGACGAACCGAGCACAGAGATCGGAGGCGTCAATTGCCACAAGCGTGGGATCGCCGCAGGGAGCGAGTTCTGCAAGAGCAGGATAGTTGACCGGTTGCTTTGTCAAAGCACCTAACTCACGGGCAATACCGATCATCGAAAAAGCATGAACAAGGTTGGGGGTAATTTCGATTTCAAGCACTTCATCGCCAAGGACATCGGCGAGTGGCACGCCCACTGGCGTATCATCGGGCAAGACCATAATACCTTCATGGTCATCTGAAAGCCCCAGTTCTTTTTCTGAGCAGACCATGCCCTCGGAACGTATCCCGCGGATGGTGCTGGGCGTCAGCGTCATCAGCCGTGGCTCAATGCTATGGCCATCGTAGAGGGTGGCACCGGGCAAAGCGAGTGCAACTTTTTGCCCGACTGCGATATTCGGTGCGCCAGTGACGACGGTGAGGCGATGGGTGCCGGCTGCAACAGTCGCCAGGACAAGCCGATCAGCATTGGGGTGGGGCGCGATGGCCTCAACCAGGCCAGTGAAAATCTTTTCCCAGTGCTCGCCGATTCGCTCAATCGCTTCGACTGCAAGGCCGGCGAGCGTTAATCGCTCCGCGATTGCTTCAGTGCTCAGTTCTGTTGGGACAAGCTCGCGTAACCATCGAACCGAGACGCGCATGATCTTCTCCCCACCTACCAGACTGTGGTGCGGCTAAACTGTGCCAGAAACCGGAGATCGCCCTGATAAAACAGGCGAATATCAGGGACTCCATATTTCAGCATGACGAGCCGTTCAACCCCCATACCGAACGCCCAGCCCGTGTAGCGCTCGGGATCATACCCGACGTTCCGGAGCACCTGCGGATGAACCATGCCTGCGCCGAGAATTTCGATCCAGCCAGTTCCTTTGCAGACCCGACAGCCTTCACCGTGACAGAACATGCAGTCAATAGCGAAATCCACACCTGGCTCGACAAAGGGAAAATAGTCGCAGCGAAAACGTACCCGGCGCTCTTGCCCGAAGAGTTGCCGTGCAAAGGCTGCAAGTGTCCCCTTCAAATCTGCCATGGTGATGTGCTCGTCAACAGCAAGTCCTTCGATCTGGTGGAAATGCCATTCATGTGTCGCGTCGACGGCTTCGTAGCGGTAGCACCGTCCGGGAACGACCACGCGGATTGGTGGCTGCCGTTGCTCCATGACACGAATTTGCATCGGTGAGGTGTGAGGACGAAGGACAATTTCACGACCCGGTGAATCGATATAGATCGTATCCCAGACGTCGCGTGCCGGATGGTCTTGCGGAATATTGAGTGCGTCGAAGGCGTAGGCACTGTATTCAACTTCTGGACCTTCGACGACTTGGAATCCGAGGCGAGCGAAGATGCCAGTTACCTCGCGAATCATCGCCGTTACGGGGTGAAGCGTACCCAACGTGGGCTGGCGGCCTGGCAGGGTAACATCGACTGTCTCAGCAGTGAGTTGTTGGGCGAGTTCCTGAGCGCTCACCTCTTGTTGCCGCGCGGTAAACGCAGCTGAAAGCTCCTCCTTCAGTGCGTTGACTGCCTGTCCATACGCTGGCCGCTCGGTTGGTGGAATCTGGCTAATTTGGCGCATGAGCTGAGTTAGCACACCGCGCCGGCCAAGATAATGACTATGCCATTCTGCGAGCGCTGAACTCGTCTGGGCAGCGGCAAGCGCTGCCAGCGCCTCGTTGCGCACCTGGTCAATTTCCCCATGCACGGTTTCGCTCCCTGCTCATCTCTCCTTGCCATTTGCCAAAGAAACGAGCAGAGGCCGTGCCCCTGCTCGCCGGGTTGCCGTGTTGGGCGCGGATGGAACGCGTTCACCACCGCCCATGAACCGGCAACGCCGGCCAGCGGTGGTGATGAAATTGGACATATCTATAGGTGCCCAGCATCTTCGCCCCACTTGTCTCACTGTTGAGCTTAACGTGCGGCTTGTGGGCTGTCAACGCGCGCTCGATCTCTATAATCCCTGCAGGGACGTTGTACAGAGGGGATAGGCGCATGAGTCGAATGACGACAATTATCCGTGTGAGTGCTCGGGAGATCCTCGACTCACGAGGGAATCCGACCGTTGAGGTCGATGTTGAACTTGCCGGTGGAGCATGGGGCCGAGCGGCCGTTCCTTCCGGTGCCTCGACTGGTACGCACGAGGCCTTGGAGTTGCGGGATGGGGGGGAACGGTACGGCGGGAAAGGCGTCCAGAAGGCCGTTCAGCATGTCACAACGGTGATCGCTGAAGCAATTGTTGGCATGGATGCCTTGGACCAGCGCAAAATCGACTCGACCATGATCGAGCTTGATGGCACGCCGAACAAGCAGCGGCTTGGAGCGAATGCACTTCTCGGTGTTTCCCTCGCTGTTGCTCGTGCTGCGGCAACTGCCTGCGGGCTACCACTCTACCGCTACCTTGGTGGCCCGAATGCTTACCTGTTGCCAACCCCACTCTTGAATATCCTGAATGGAGGTAAGCACGCTCCAGGCTCAAACGTCGACATGCAGGAATTTATGATTGTTCCCGTTGGCGCGCCATCGTTTCGCGAAGCGCTGCGCTGGGCAGCCGAAATCTACCACACATTGCGGCAGGTGTTGACTGAGGCAGGATACACCGCAGGGCTTGGCGATGAGGGCGGGTATGCTCCCCAGTTGCCAAGTAACCAAGCCGCAGTTGATCTAATCCTGCAAGCAATTGAGCGAGCTGGCTATCGCCCTGGTATCGACGTTGTGCTTGCGCTCGATCCAGCGGCGAACGAGTTCTATGCGAATACTGCCTATACGCTGCATGGAGAAGGAAAGACGCTACAGCCGAGTGCGATGGTCGACTTTTGGGTGGAATTACTGGAACGCTATCCCATTGTCTCGCTTGAGGATGGCTTGGCCGAAGACGACTGGCTTGCGTGGCAGGCGCTCACCGCGCGCGTTGGTGATCAGGTGCAGCTTGTGGGTGATGACCTGTTTGTTACCAATGCCGATCGGCTCCGTCGTGGCATTCGTGAACACGTTGCCAATGCTATCTTGATCAAGCCAAACCAGATTGGCACGTTGACTGAGACCCTTGAGGCGATCGCGCTTGCGCAGCGACATGGCTATGCCACGATCATTTCCCATCGCAGTGGTGAAACAACGGATAGCTTTATTGCGGATCTCGCTGTTGCGGTTGGTGCTGGTCAGATCAAGACGGGCGCTCCTGCACGTATGGATCGCGTCGAGAAATACAATCAGCTCTTGCGGATCGAAGAGGAACTGGGCCCAGCCGCGGCCTATGCCGGATGGAGCGGTTTCCCGGCGGCTGTCCGCATGACCCGGGCGCTTGGGAATTGAGTGGAAAAAGGTGTGGGGCAGCGATCAGTGGAGTGTGCTATCGCTGCCCCAGATGATTAGCTCATTAGCTGATCGAACAGTTGCCCAGCGAGCACTTGAGTAACGATGAGGCAGCCGAATAACACGACCCAATCAAGCGTGAGCGGCCACGTATGCGTGCCAATTAAATACCCGCGAAGCAGATCAACTAAATAGCTAAGGGGGTTCACGCGGGTCAGCACATGCAGCCAGGTTGGCATAATGCTTACCGGATAGATGGCATTGCTTGCAAAGAAGAGCGGCATCGTAATCACTTGGCCGAATCCCATGAAACGCTCGCGCGTCTTCAGCAGGACGGCAGCCAGCAGCGAGATCGTTGCAAACAAACCTGCGCCAACGACAACCGCCAGCAAACTTCCCACGACGTTGATAATGCCCCAATGCACATGCACGCCGAGCAGAAGCGCGAGTGCCATCACGACGATGGCCTGGCAGAGTGCGCGGACACCAGCCCCAAAGCCCTTGCCCGTAACCACACTTGTATGTGGCACTGGCATCGTCAGAAGCTTCTGCAAGATCCCTTGATCACGCTCCCAAATGACAGCTAGACCGTAGAAGATTGCGATGAACATCGCTGATTGGGCAAGAATTCCTGGTGTGATGAAGGTCAGATAGTCAATTTGACCAGTTGGAATAGCGCGAACACGCGCCATTGCCTGCCCAAAGATGACAAGCCAAAGGACTGGCTGGACTGCTCTGGTGAAGAGTTCTGTCGGGTCATGACGGAGGCGACGAAGTTCGATCTCACCAAGGACGAGTGCGCCTCGGAGATAGAGCCGAGCAACCTCGAGTGGTGATGGATCATGGAGTTGTGTGCTAACGGAAACGCTGGACGCGACGGCGGAGCTGGCGGACTTCACGGAAATCCCCTCCTGATTCAAGACTGGCGCTGGTTAATGCCACAAACACATCTTCGAGCGTCCCGTCTGGCTTACCGATCAGCGCTTTCAGCTCTGCAGGGGTGCCAATTGCGGCAATTTGCCCCTGGTGCATGATGGCGACCCGATCGCAATATTCTTCTGCTTCTTCCATGTAGTGTGTCGTGACGAGCAGCGTGAGCCCGGTTTCGCGTCGCAGCGTGGTCAGCGCATTCCAGACGGTATGGCGTGCTACTGGATCAAGACCAACTGTTGGTTCGTCGAGAAAGAGGAGCTGCGGCCGATGAAGAATGGCCTGGCCAATTTCCAGGCGGCGGACCATCCCACCAGAATAGGTGCGGACGAGACGGTCGGCAGCATCCTCGAGATCCATGATGCGCAGGACCTCGGCGATCCGCTGCGTGCGTTCAGCTTTGGGCATCCCGAGGAGTTTCGCGATGATCAGGAGGTTCTCATACCCACTTAACTGTGCATCTGCCGACAGCGCTTGAGGAACATACCCGATGAGTTGTCGGACAAGAAGCCGGTGTCGGTGAGCTTCAACTCCAGCAATTCGTACTGTACCACTTGTCGGTTCTAATAACGTTGTCAGCATACGCACTGTCGTCGTCTTGCCGGCACCATTTGGCCCGAGCAAGCCGAAGACTTCGCCTTCATGAACAGAAAAGGAGACGCCGGCAACAGCGGTCGTACCGTTGAAGGACTTACGGAGATTGTCAACTTCGACCAGCGGCATAGCAACCTGCTCCTGCCGCTCGCGCACGAGCGCGGGCGCCGCAAAGTATAAGAGTCCGAGCAGCCATCTGCCAAGGGGAAAGGTACGCAATACACTGGCATCGTGTAGAACGATGACAGTGAAAACGAAAGGAGCAAATCTGATGGAGCTACCAACGCTTGGCAAAATCTCGCCCGAGATCTTTCAGCACGTGATTTTGCCAGCGCTCGGCGCGCAGCGTTCTGAGGTCGTTGTGCCGCAGCAGCATGAGGTCGATGTGGGCATCGTTGATCTCGGGAACGGTCAGGTGATGGCGGTGACAACGGACCCGGTATTCATCGTCCCAGCTTACGGATGGGAGCGCGCAGCCTGGTTTGCCGTGCATATTCTGGCGTCTGATGCGGCAACGAGTGGCTTGCGGCCAGCCTACCTCGCCATTGACTTAAACCTCCCGGTCGACATCACCGCTGAGCAACTGGAGATCCTTTGGACAGCGATGCACCGGACCTGTGCTGACCTGGGGATTGCCGTTGTTGCTGGCCATACTGCACGGTATGAAGGTTGCAACTATCCGATGGTTGGTGGAGCAACTGTCATCGCTGTTGGCCCGGCAAACCGCTATGTGACGCCAGCAATGGCCCAGGTTGGAGATCGTGTGATCGTGACGAAAGGTGCGGCAATTGAAGCGGCAGGACTGTTTGCTGTCACATTCCCGGATCGTCTTGCTGCGGCCTATGGTCAAGAGTTTGCAGAACAAGCGCAGGCACTCTTCTGGCAGATGAGCGTGGTTGCTGATGCCATGACGGCGGTCAGTGTTGGTGTGCGTGATGATGGCGTCACCGCGATGCATGATGCAACCGAATGTGGTGTCCTTGGTGGCCTTGTGGAGATTGCTGAGGCGTCGAAGGTTGGCCTGCGGGTAGTGCAGGATCAGATCATTGTCCGGGAGGATGTTGCCAAGATCTGCCAGTTGTTTGCCGTTGATCCGTACAGTGCAATCAGCGAGGGGACACTCATTCTCACCGTACGGCCACACAAAGTTGATGCCGTGCTTGCGGCGCTTGCCCAGCACAACATCGCCGCGAGTGTTGTTGGGGAGATCATGCCGCCGGACTATGGAGTGCGCATCGTCGTTGATGGCAAGGAGCGTCCTCTCGAGCATCCCCGTGTGGATCCCTTCTGGGCAGCATTTGGCCGCGCGCTAGCGGAGGCAGAGTAGGGCGGCAAATGATTATTGATCTACCTCGTCCGCGCGGTCTCAACAAGCCAGGTAAGTACTAAGAGGAAACGGATGATGCCGGGCTAGTTAGGAGAGCCCAATTCCCGCCCGATGCCTCTAGCCGCAGTGGTAGCACATATGGCACACGGACAAACGGATCACCCTGGTGTAAGCCTTCTCGATAAGGGTTGACGAGTTCGAACGTCACGTCTGGATTCAAGTCGAGAAGAGAAATCATGATGAATTCATCTCGCTCTGTCAATGCGTTTTTCCTTTCCCGGAAAGGTACAGCACATCGCTCCAGCGCTGGCTCGACGAAATCCACATCATGGCACCAACACAGAGAATCTGTTGTGCCAAAGCGACGAACTCTACGCAATAGGTCCCCAATATCTTGAGCTACAGATTCAGAAACCTGCAAATAGATCTCAAAGACTGAATTAAAGAGGAAATAATCGCGCATACCTGTTGATTCGAGAAAACCTCCGCTGTCCTTTGGCTTCAGTCGCTTGATAAAGGCCCTGAAGCGAGCTATACGCGATGGTAACCCGAACCAAACAGGGCATTGCCGAATCACTTCGAGAACCCGCGCTCCGCTTTGTGGATCGCCTATTTCCTGGATTGCAGAAGCGACAAGCGCAAGCTTGACTGCTGCCGGAGAGGGAATCGGTGCCCCTATCGCGAATTGCGACGAAGCATCCGGAAGGCGATACGAAAATGTCGTACCGAACTCAAAACGTCCACGTAACCAGACCAAGTTCGCCTGCGATTCGTCACGTACCATGATCCCTGTCCTGATCATTGCATCCTTGATGTCAGACTTCCGAATTCAGAATCCGAATTTATAAGCATTACTAGATTGAGTTACGCGAAGCACTCTACTTCGCCTTGCTGGTGAGCGCGAACGGCTGCCAGCGTTGGGCTTCATGCAGAAGACGTGCTAATTCATCAAGGTCGGAGAACTCGTACGCTGTGCAACCCTGCAGCGATGCGATTTCCTTGCTCTTCTCCCGAAAATCCTCTCGAAGAGGAGAGAGTATCGGAACAGGAATCGGTTTTTCCGATACAAGGATGACTCCCTCAGCACCCTCGATGTGCGGGAATCGGGTTGAGCGCATTGCGCCGTCGGGTCGCTTTAATGTCCACTCGTACGCGCGGAGAGCTAGGTCAAAGCGTCGCTTGCGCTCGTCGGGCGCGACTGGGTAGGTATAGTTGATCTCATTCAATCCAATACGCCACGGTTGGAAGAGTGATACGAGTGCATAGATGCCTGACCGAGTGGGCCGATGGTAAACCATTTGGGCAGCTGCTTCCTGCCCCTTGCCCTCCTCGTCGCTCTCTGGTGACTGTTCGACTCCACGCTCTTTAGCGGCATGGCGCGCGTGGACGTGAAGATCACGCTGCACTTTACCTGGAATGCCGACAACCCATCCAAACTCTACCACGGACTGCCGGTGAATCGTTGGAGACTGGACGAGAAAACCATGGAGATCACAGAGAGCACATTGGAGAGCAGTATTCAGCGAAGTAACATTGTCGTTCTTCTTCAACTGTGACCCGATAAGATCAGCACGTTGGGGGCGAAAATCACGACAACCATCGCACAGGGTATAATCATTATTCGATGAGGCACCGAGCCAAGTCCAAAATGCATGGATATGCTTCATCATCTCGCCGCTGATACCGTCGGTCCGTTGACCATCCCAAAGGACAAGCGTTCGCGGCTCTGAGACATTCCCCAGAGTCCCTTCATTATTGAGAGAATGAAGATTCCATATCATGCGTGCCAGAATAGCAATTTCGAATACCGTCTTGCTGCCGTCAGCTGGCGCTTCCATTGCTCTCCTCCTCCACTAACTCTCCTGGAACCTCGTCCTTGAGCCCTTGCTTCGTCGATGCGACAAGCGCATGACTTATAATCGCTGCCCGCACGATTTTGACGCCGTGCAGATCGATGAGTCCGGTGACTTCCTCTAGCCTTTGCTGCGTGGGACGATGCAAGTTCTGTCGGCGAGCAAGTGCATCGAAGCGCCGCAAGAATCGCTTCAAGGCCTCGGCGAACTCGTCGGGGCGCTCCGCCCCATCCAGTTCAACGAGTGACGAGAAATCCTTTTGGCGCCAGAGCGCGAGACGGAGTGATCGCCCGAATTCCCGAATCGCAGGGTGCGCGTAGACGTCGTGTAATGAGTTAGATTGTGACATACCGAAGAACCTCCTTCATTGCCTCCTCGTTGGGGCGTTTTTCCATCGCAATCTCGTTATCTGCTAGGTATCGTACAAAGATGTATACTAATCGGTAATATGACTCCAAGTCCCACCGAAAGATGAATTCTGTCGCTGCGAGAGCGAGATCCTGAGCGCCTTTTTTCGAACCACGACGAAAACAGTAGTCCAACCAAGCGAATATCTCCTCGGCCTGCTTTGGGCTCCCGAGGATGATCTGGGTTAGCCGATCAAGCTGAACTCGGTTACCTTGTGCAGGTTTCGGTTGGTGACTGGTCTTAAACAATTCGAAAAACGCGATCTCGGAAAACCGGTCACGGAGGGATCCCTGCGCAGCAGCTCGCTTCCGTATGCGCTCTGCGAGCTGGACAGCAGCTTGTGCAGCTACCGTGGTTCCTCCAACTTGTTTGGATAATCCAGTATCTTGTTGAGCTGTACTTTTCGATGGTCTCTGCCAACGCGTTAATTCTTGAACCTCTGCCCACTGCGACAGCGTGACATCGTAAGGTATCGGAAGGAGTCCAATCGTTCGCTGTATTCCAGTACTTCCGATACGCTGGTATGACCCACAGAGAGCCATTCCGAGACAAGCAAGTGCCCAGTGGTGTTTCTCGATCTTGAGCTGGTCTTCCTCATAGCGAGCCCTCGTTTTTTGTCTCACCCCCTTGAATGCACTTGGATCGAGTCCTCCAGGTAAAGACTCTCCGCCTTTTACGAACACCATAGCTTCCGCATCAATAGCAAAATTCTTCTCCAATACTTCACGACATAAATCATTTTTGAGAATAGATTTAATCCGATATACCTTCTGCTTTCTTGCCTCCTGACCCAAGGTGGTAAAAACAAAAGACCAATTCTCATCACTATCATCGATGGGAATTTCCCAGGTCGAATCTGGATCTCGCCACTCAAGCTCATTGTCGACGAGTTTGATCCAGAAACACCAACCTTGATCGCGAATGCAAACCTCGCTTTTTTGGCACGAGCTGAGTATTATCGCAAGCCCCCAGGCACGGGCTGCATCAAAGATATCCAAACCAGTCTTCATAATCGCGAACTGCATCGCTGCCCCCTGTCGCGAGCCAATCAGCCAGCCGAAGCCATCGCGCGAGCATCACATATGCGTCATAATCAGGCCAATCGAATCGAGGAATGCGATCACGCAAACTTGTTGAACTCTCCTGTTTCGTGATGAAATGCTCGAGCTGCACTATCTTGTCGAGACCCACTTCAAAGAGCATCGTAGAAACAGCCTCCTGCCAAGTCGGATGAAGGCTGTACCGTGGAACCTCTTTCGCGCGCACTGAGTGGTGGTGCGCTATGGCGTAGGCTATGGCGAACTTGAGCGGTTTGGGAAAAGTCGTCGCTTGTAAGGCATCCCAGCAGCAATACGCACTGATGGTTGCATGTGGTGGAAGTACCGCTGACTTCTCCCCCGTGTGCGCTAAGAGTTCAGTTGCCGAAGCACTCATGCCTACCCCAGCTGCCGACTGCCACTCTCTGGTTAGTTTTCCCACATCATGTAGAACAGCAGTGAGCAAGGCTGCCTGCTCCACATTCGTAACTGAAGACTTAAGCAGACGAGCGAGACCTTCCACGCTATGACGATCCTGATGGAGCAATTCTCGGAGAGTAACTACCACCTTTCGAATGTGCTCGTACCAAGTTTCCCTATAATACTGCTTCTCCGCTCGTTGTCGTTCTGTCCGATCTCGAGGCTGGAACCCGTACCCTTCGATGCCTTCTGCCAAACCCAATTCCGGGTCATAGGACACGATTGTTGAATCGAAGAGGAGAAGATCGCCAAACCGAAGGTTATAGTCATGAAGCTTCTCTCGAGCAACAGTGGGCCTTGCATCGTCGACCTTGTTCTCATCGACCGTAACGCGCTGTACAAGGCAACCGCATTTCCTGCTACGCTCTATCCATTGCCGAGCTGTGCTAACAGAGATGTTGAACCAGGGGAGTCGAAGGAGTTTGGCCGACGCGATCTCATACGCTGTATCGATCACGCTTACCTGAACACGATCCTGAGTTCGTATGGCAGAGGCTGCTACTTTTCGACTTCCCTTGAAAGCTGCTTGGTTCAGTTGAAATATGACCTTCTGCACGGAAGCATGGTGATTCCACACGCTCAGAAGGTGTTCATTGAGTATCTCATCGATCATGAATTGTGCCGAAGACCAAGAGAAGGACCAGTTTCCCATATTAGCTAGCGTCTGACGCGTCTTGTCAAGGAGTTGCTTCTCATAGGGTGCCGAACTCGGAATATCGGCAATTACAACGCGCCCTTCTCCACCCCAGCGAGCCACTCGTCCTATACGTTGAATGAGAGCATCAATAGGAGCAATCTCGCTCACGAGGAGATCAGCAGAGAGATCGAGGCCAACCTCCACTACCTGGGTTGCAATCAAAATCGCTTTCGCCGCGGTACGGCATCTCCCGAATCGATTGCGAGTCCATTCCTCCTTCTGTTGCCGATGCTCTGGCAAGAAGCGTGAGTGAAGTAGCTGGCATTCGTATCCTGCTTGCATGGCAGAGGGCTGGATAGCTCGGTAGAGTCGAATTGCTCTGTCAACAGTGTTGCAGATTACTAGAATGCGCTCAAGAGATGTATCAAAGAAGGATGAAATCAATGAACTATCTAGTGTTGCAGGTGTGAACGAAATCTCTACATGCCGATTGACAAACTCATTGTTCGAAGATACAATCTTGGCATCGAACTCATCAGCCATCGCTGTGATCAGATCATGTGGGAGTGTAGCTGTCATGATCACAAACGGCATGCCAAGTCGACGTAAGCGACAGCAAATAATCCGCATCGCTTGTAGCGCGAGTTGGGGATCAAGCAAATGTACTTCGTCGAAAACAACAAATGAGCTGAGGACTCCGCCTGCTGGGATATTTCCGTGACGCACGGGCAGGGTAAGCGGTGCACAAGCAAAGGAGGAGATAATTTGGTCGATGGTTGCCACAACGGCGTCGGCTGCGAAGAGAGCGGACTCAGGTCTCTCTCCATGTTGTACTCTGACGGCGAGAGATTGTTCCGTAGGCAGTACCTGGCTGTATTCGACAATGCGCTCGCATACCTGTCCCGTGACTGACCTAAGAGGCAGAGTGTACAGCAGTCGACTAGGAAGCTCTTGTCCATGGCATGCCAGATACGGGAGAACAGCTGCCTCGGTCTTGCCAGATCCAGTCGGCGCTTGCAGGATAACGCGTTCCCCACGGCTTAAGTGTGACCAGGTCTTTAGCTGGTGTTCCGAAGGAGCAGCAATTCCTACAAGACGGTAATATTGCTCAGCCGTGAGCGTCATGTTCATATCCCTAAGGATTCACACGAATTTGGGCACCGTTTATTGATGCGATTCAATTTGTTTCTGCCTTTACATTCCCGTATCACTGACTGTATTTGGCTCGAAGTCCTGCTTCGAGTATCAGGTGCACAAGCTTTGCTGGTC
>ERZ795042.211-NODE-211-length-53832-cov-35.126430_pt1 | contig 53832 bp, 55 predicted proteins | sample MGYA00375126_ERZ795042 | MGnify/ENA primary metagenome ERZ795042 (study PRJEB30171, sample SAMN05518105) | compost metagenome | isolation source: Feedstock adapted compost from Newby Island compost facility, Milpitas, CA | place: USA:Newby Island compost facility...
GTGGGTCAATTTTATTCCGGCGCTGGTGGGTCAAATGAATTCCGGCGTTGACACATGAGAATGTGCAGCAACAGGCATTGCTCACACAAACTTGTCAAAACATCTAGAAGATCACCAATATCCTGGATAAACGAGCAGGATAAAGGTAATCTTCTTGATGTTCAAGGGTCGTATCGTGACTGTCATTTCAAAATGAAATGAACATTACCAAAACAAAACTCCGCAAAAAACGAGACTTCTCCAACAGTCTGGAGCACTTCATTTGAAGCGCTCAACTAGCTCTGTCAGCTTGCACGCGCTCATCTTCCGGTCTCATTAAATGGACCGTTAATTTACAAAGAAATAAATAATAGCCAAATTGATTTAATGAAGCCAATTTAGCGAGTCTGCCTTGTTTTAAGCCTTTTTCTATTAAAGTCTTTGAAAACGAATTAATCAAGCTAAAATCAACAACATAACCTAAAAGTGGTGCATCTGGGATGTAAAGAAACCTATAAATTAAGTTGCTTGTAATCGCGGACCGGTCTATACCAAGTTTATCGATTGGTAACAGCGGTGCAAAAACGATAGTATCATCATTATCAGCATCGCAAGTATTTGAAAGCAGTATCCCTTTAGTCTTTAAAATCATTTGATTCCCTTGATCATCGTATCTGATGAATGGAAGTGTTTCAATAACGTCACCTTGACTCAAGAATTCTAATGGCTGATGCATACAAAATTTATACTGTTGTCCTGATTCATTAAATTGTCGAATAGCTTGTTTTACTTGTTCTTTTGTATAGGGGCTAATTGAAGGAAAGAGTTCCTCGACAAAGGATATAAACTCTCTAATCATAAATCAAAAAAATTCTTTCCGGTTTGTTGGAATAATTCCGCAAGAGACTTTTCATATATGAAAGCCTCTTCGACGGTAAAATCTCTAGCCCCAGGAAACAAATCTTTTGCCTCCTTTGCCCAACTGGACTTCTTGTACATAAAAATTTTCGGAGTTGTGGTCTCCTCTTTTAATGTCACTTTCTCGAAAAAAGGTATAGTATGAGGAATTGAAAACGAGGATGATGCCATACCAAGGGCTAAAAGTGCACTAATACTAATTGCGATAGAAGAGGTATTTCGCTGTAATGTTAGCGTCATAATTCAATCACTCCTTCTTCTATCATCTTTATCAAACGACTATCCAAAATCTTATATGCAATCTCAAAGATGTGTTCAAACTTCTCTGTCGAAGAAAAGTAATCTTGCTCATAATTAAACCCATGCCGGTCGTTAATGTCAATTGATACTGCCAACGCGTTGGATATTTCTTTAAGACCAACAAAATTGTGAATCCCTGTATATAAGGGAACAATTCCTTCATATGTCCTAACATTTGAAAATGTAATATTTACATAATATATTTGATCAATGAGAAACGTTACCTTATATTGTAAATCATAAGGTTCAATACTTCCTTTATAGTTTAAAAAATTATTTTTGATTAATTCTATCGGATTGTCATGACCATTTACAATTAACTCGATTGTCAGACCTGAAAATAAATATTGTCCATTTATATATTTGGACAATACATTTGAAATTTGATTTACTCTCTCTTTCAAATACGAAAGACAACTTGGCCAATCGTTTTCAAACTTTTCATCATAATTAGTTGCAATTTGTGCATTGGTTAGGGAGATATTTAGGCTAGAATGCCCATGGTGGGATGATGTCGATATTCTCGGAATTTCTTCTGGTGCTTCATCGGGTACCGGTACTAAAGTGACAGCATTAAAATAGGGAGATAACTGATCCTCTATTTCAAAAGCTTTTCGTCTCAAGTTGGCTACTTTCGGAAAAAACATATTATATCTAGCCGTTTTGACCAATATATTAGTCAAATTGCTCAACTCCATATACAATGCGTTTGTCTTATTATAATTTATTTTCACACAAGGGACAATCGGCTTTAAACATTCTACCCACTTTATGGTTACTTATTCATTACCCTCAGTAAAAATGCCTCACTTATGATACGGTTCCCCCCGGTTGATCTTCACCGCCCGGTAGATCTGCTCCGCCAGCACGAGCCGCATGAGCTGGTGGGGCAGCGTCATCCGGCCGAAGCTCAGCCTGTGCTTCGCGCGCCGCAGCACGGCGGGGGAAAGTCCGGTCGACCCGCCGATGACGAACACCGCGTGCCCGCTTCCGTAGGTGCCGTGTTCGTCCAGCCGGGCCGCAAGCTGCTCGCTCGTCCACAGCTCCCCGTCCAAGGTCAGCGCGATCACGAGCGCGTCCGGCTTGATCAGCGCGAGCAGCCGCTCGCCCTCCCGCTCCCGCGCCTGCGCCTCCTCCGCCGGGCTCATCGTCTCCGGCGCCTTCTCGTCCGGCACCTCGAGAATGTCGAACTTCACATACGGCCGGAGCCGCTTTGCGTACTCCGCGATGCCGTCCGCCAGATACTTTTCCTTGATCTTGCCGACCGCCGCGATCTGGATGTGCATCCGCCGTCACCCTCGCGCGCCCGCAAGACGATTTTCCCCGGATGGGTTGTAGAACACATCCCCGTGCATATGCCGGATCCGATCCCAATGGGCGGGGTTCGTCGTGTCCGGCGAGCGCCCCGCCAGAATGGTCTCATACAGCGCCGTCTTCTCCTCCAGATGGGCCACGTGCCGCTTCGCCTCCTCGAGCCGGGCCAGCGCCTCCTCCTTGTGCTTCATCATGAGCGCGTAGCGCTGCCGGATCGTCGCGTCCCCCTGCAGGCACAGATCGACGTACCGCTTGATGTCCCGGATGGACATGCCGGACGCCTTGAGACATTTCACGCCGTGCAGCCAATTGATCGCCTCGTCGTCAAACAGCCGGTTGTTGTTCCCGTCGCGCCGCACGCTCGGCACCAGCCCCTTGTCCGTGTAAAAACGAACCGCGTGCTCGGTGAGCCCCGTCATCTCCGCCGCTTCCTTCACCGTGTACATGCGCCATCCCCCCGAAAAAAAATCAACCGCTCCCGCTTGACTTCGTGTAACACGAAGGCTGTAGGCTTATTGTAACGCAAACCGGCCGCAAGCGGAAATTCCGCGCCATCGATCCCCGGGGATGCGCGCCGTTTTGCCGACACATTCCATAAACGGGAGTGGAAACGCCATGTATACCGTCACGCTGAGCAACGGAGTGGAAATGCCGATCATCGGCATCGGGCTCTGGCAGGTGAACGATCAGCAGGAAGCCGGGAACGCGGTCTATGAAGCGCTGAAAACCGGCTACCGCCTGATCGACACCGCCGAAGGTTACCTGAACGAGGAAGCGGTCGGCCGGGCGATCCAGCGCAGCGGCATTCCGCGGGAGGAGATTTTCGTCACGACCAAGGTCTGGGTCCAGAATGCCGGCTACGAGAGCACCCGGCGGGCGTTCGAGAAGTCGCTGAAGAGACTGCAGCTCGATTACCTCGACCTGTACCTGATCCACCAGCCGTTCGGCGACTACTACGGTACCTGGCGCGCGATGGAAGAGCTGTACCGCGAGGGCAGAATCCGCGCCATCGGCGTCAGCAACTTCCTGCCGGACCGCCTGATGGACCTCGTCATGCACAACGAAATCGCGCCGCACGTCAACCAGATTGAGACGCACCCGTTCCACCAGCAGACGGAGACCCAGGCTTTCCTGCAATCACTCGGCGTGCAGCATCAGTCGTGGGCGCCGTTCGCCGAAGGGCGGAACAACCTGTTCGCCAACGAGACGCTGGCCTCGATCGCCGCCAGGCACGGCAAGACCGTCGCCCAGGTCGTGCTGCGCTGGCTCGTCCAGCGCGGCATCGTCGTCATACCGAAATCGGTGCGCAAGGAGCGGATCGCCGAGAACTTCGACATCTTCGACTTTGCGCTCGACGACGAAGACATGAAGCGGATCTCGACGCTCGACACGGGCAAAACCCTCTTCCTGTCCTACCACGACCCGGAAGTCGCCAGAATGATGGGCAGCTGGAAAGTCGACCTGTAAACGGACAAAACCCGCGGGCCTCAAGGGCTCGCGGGTTCACCAGGCTTCACACCACCAGAATTTCCGGCGGACGGTCGCACAGATCGCACGTCGCGGGCGGCTTCCACTCCGCGAACATCGTCTTCGCCAGATCGACCAGATCCGGCGCGTCCTCGTATTCGTCGACGAACTTGTCGATCGCCAGTTCCACATGTTCCTTGCATACACAGTACATCCGTTGATCCAGCGCCTTCTTTCTTTACTCCTCTTCGTCGATCCTGTCGGCCAGCTCCAGCGTCACCGTCTCCAGCTTGCCGTCACGGTAGAACGATACTTTCACTTTCTCGCCGATCTTTTTGTTCCTGTACAGATACTTGCGCAGTTCCATCGTGCTGCCGATCGGCTGGTCGTCGAGCCTGACGATGACGTCGTTGAACCGGAGCCCCGCCTTCTTCGCCGGGCCGACCGCTTCGAGCACAATCACGCCGCGCTTCACGTCTTCCGGCAGCTTCAGCTCGTCTTCCTCCGCGGCTTCTTCGCCCTCTTCTGCCTCGCCCTTGCCCAGCCATTCCTCGTAGAGCCGCTGTTCCCAGTATTGTTCAAGATCCAGCGTATATACACCGAGATACGGCCGCGGGACATAGCCGAGCTTGAGCAGTTGTTCGATGACCGGCATCGCGTTGTGCGTCGGAATCGCGAAGCCGACCCCTTCCACGCCGTATTCGGCCACCTTCATGCTGTTGATGCCGACGACTTCCCCGTTCAGATTGACGAGCGCGCCGCCGCTGTTCCCCTGGTTGAGCTGGGCGCTGATCTGGATGACCTCCTGCTCCCAGTCGTAGACGCCGTTCTGGCTGAGCGAAACCGGAATGATCCGCTCGGTTTTGCTCACGATGCCCATCGTCAGCGAGTCGCTCAGCCCGAGCGGGTTGCCGATCGCGATCACGATCTCCCCTTCCCGCAGCTTGCGCGAATCCCCGATCGCCGCCACCGTCTCGATGCCCGAACCGTCAATCTCCAGCACCGCGAGATCGGTGATCTGGTCCTTGCCGACGATCTTCGCCTCGCGCGCTTCGCCGCTCGAAAGCACCGCCTTCACCTGGTCGGCGTCATCGATGACATGGTGGTTCGTGATGATGTACGCCTTTCCATGCTCTTTGCGGAAAATGACCCCCGAACCGAGGCTTGCCTGCTGCAGCGTCAGCTCCTCGTCCGGATCGCGCTCTCCCCCCGGCCGGAAAAAGCGTCCGCCCTTCGGCAGCATCTGCTCGTTGACGATGCTGACCACCGACATTTTGCCCCGGTTAGACGCCTGCACGATCCGTTCCGACGTGTCGGCGGTCGAGATGGCGGGCGCCGGGACGGCGACCTGCGGACCGCCTCCGCCGCGGGCGCCGAAACCGAAGATCAGGCCGAACAGCAGCACCGTGCCCAGGGCGCTCACCATCGAGGAAATGAAGGCGAGATGGATCGGGCGCAAGCCGCCTTCGCCGCGCCATCCGCGCCATCCGCGCCATCCGGCGCGGCCGCCGAAACTCCAGTTCCGCCTGCCGTCATCCCGCGCGCGACGGGATACGCGGGTCGAGTAGAAATCGTCGTCGAACAAGCTCATCTGTCAGTCGCTCCTCCCGATGGCCGAGGCGCGTCCACCCAGGTCCGGTGATTGGGAATGTTTTTCGCTGCTCGGACTACAATGATAAGGATAAACGATTTTCGGGCGTCTGACATCCGACTTCCGGAACAATCCATCCCGATGAAGGAGCTGACCTGCCATGAAACAACCGCCAGGCGCGCCGGGCCGCGCGTGGGAATACGTGGACCTGGCCGCGGCGATCGCCGATCTGAAGGAGCAGCATTACCGGCTGCTGCTTGCGGTCGGCGCGCTGGCCCAGGCCCTCGAAGCGCGGGGAATCATCGGCCCGGGCGAACTGGACGAGCGCGCGGTCCGGCTGGACCGGGACGCCGAAAGCGCGCTCCGTCCGGAACGCGCTACCCGAGCGCGCGCCGCGTCACGTCGTCCCAGGGCGTAGCCCGGTCGTGCCACGTCGGCTGCAGGACATCGTCTTCCTTCTTCAGAAATATGCCCCGGCTCTCCAGAATAGACTCCACCGTCATCCGCGCGAGATCCTGCATGTTGTGGTCCAGGCTCAGGTGGGCGAGATAGACGCGCTTCGTCCGGTCCGTCATCAGTTCGGCCAGCGCCTCGCCCGCCGCCTCGTTCGACAGATGGCCGACATCGCTCAGGATGCGCCGCTTCACGTTCCACGGATAGCGGCCCATGCGGAGCATCTCGATGTCGTGGTTCGCCTCGAGCACGACCACGTCCGAATCGATGACCGCTTCCTTCACCTTGTCGCTGAAATAGCCGAGGTCCGTCACCAGGCTGAGCTTGCAATCCCCTTCAAGGAAACAGTACCCGACCGGTTCCGCCGCGTCGTGCGAGACCGGGTACGAACGGACGACCAGCCCGCCGAACTCGATCTCCCCGCCCGTCGCGATCGTCTTGCGGTTCGCGTCCGCGATGCCGGCGGTCTGGCGCTCCATCGCCGCCCATGTCGCCTCGTTCGCGTACACGGGCAGCTCGTATTTCCGCGCGAAAGCGCCGAGTCCGCTTACATGGTCCGCGTGCTCGTGCGTCACGAACACCGCGTCGATGTCGGCGGCATGGATGCCGCGCTCGCGCATCCGCTCCTCCAGCTTCCGCGCGCTCAGTCCCGCGTCAATCAGCAGCGTCACCTCGTCCGTCTGGACGATGGTCGCGTTGCCCGTCGATCCGCTGGCCAAAATCGTAAACCGAAGCCCCATCCGATCCTGTCCTCTCCCGTGTCCATTCGTGCGTCTTCCGCCGATCAGATCAGACGCCTTCCGCTTCCCCGTCCGACTCGGACGCGGCCGCATCCTGCTCGGTGGCCACCGCGCCGCTGATGGCGTTGATATAGTAGACCGATCCGTCCTCCAGCACAACCCGCCACGAAGGCTCCGCCGCCTGGATGTCGTCCGTGTTGAACAGCTGACCGTGATAGCCGAGCTGGATCTCCTTGATGACCGCGCCCGGCTGCAAATAATTGTCGATCAGCGGCGCCAGCGCCTTCGAGGCGGGAAGCACCGTCTGCAGCTCGTAATTCTCGCCGACCACCGTCTCGATCCGGTCCTGCCGGTAGGCGACGATCTTCTGGTTGCTGTAGTACAGCTCGAGCTTCACGTCGAAGATCGGCCGCCCGTCGTCGGCGATGCGGGTGAAGACGAACGCTTCGTCCGTCTGGAGCGCCGGGTCGAACCGGTACAGCTCCAGATCGGTGATCGTCTTTCCCAATCCTTCTACTAATTCGCGTTCGGAGAATACAATCCTGCTGTCGACCTGCGGATTGAGGGGAATTTTGTCGGACGCGCCGCCGCTTCCGTCGTAGCGGAACTGCAGATCGCCCATCTTCGGCGTGCCGCCGGGCACGCTGGCCGTGATCGTGATGTCCTTCTCCTGCATGATGCGCCGCGTATCCTCGGGCAGCGCGGTCAGATCGACATTCGGGTTGACCTGATCGCGCACGTTGAGCCAGAGCTGATACCCGAGCAGCAGGTTGAGCACCAGGAACGAGAAAATGAGCATGCTTTTCGCCCGGCCCCAATCCATCGCGCTTCCACCTCCCGCAACCCGTCAGTTCCAACCGATCGTTCCGGCCTGCGGCCGCCCCGGCTGCGGCGCTTCCGGGCGGACGCGGGCCGATTCCCGGAATGCTTCATTGCGCCGGCTCCGCTTCCGGCTGTTCCTCCGCCGGACGTTCCGCGGCGTCCGGCTCCGCGTCCGCCCCGTCCCGCGCGCCGTTCTCCGGTTCCGCTTCCCGCGCTTCTCCGGCCGCATCATCCTCTTCCGCGGCGGGCTCTCCGGCCGCGGACTCTTCGGCGCCGGCTTCCTCGCCCGCCTCGTCGGCGCCCTCCGCTTCGCCTTCCGCCGACGCCGGATCCGCAGCCTCGCCTTCGGGCGCGCCTTCCGCGGCGCCCGCTTCGTCCTCCCCGCGGATCGCGCCGACCGGCGAATCCGGGGTCTGAACGCCTTCGAACGACGCGGCCGCCGACTGGTTTTTCACGCCCTTGATCAGCGACTGTACCGTGCCGTCGGAGAACCGCACCGCCCAGACCGGCTCCATGACGAGCGTCCGGTCTTCCGAGAGCGTCACATATTGCGCAGGGAACACCGCGGAGATTTCGCGCAGCCGCGCGAAGGTTTCCAGCGACGCCCGCAGCCGCGCGCCGCCCGGCAGCCAGCGGACTTCGGTGTTCTTCTGCCGCTCGCCGAGGTTGAGCAGCGACCGTTCGTAGACGACGGCCGTCCCCTGCTGCATCAGCAGCCGGATCTGTCCGTACTTGACGTCGCCGCTGATCAGCGGATACCGCTCATAGTATTGCTGGAATACGATGTTCCGGCCGTCCGAACTCACCGCGCCGGGCACGAACCGGTACCGGCTGTCCCAGCCGCCGTGCTGGTTCACGAACTGCACCGCGGCCGTGACGTTGTCCGCCAGATTGTCCGCTCCGTCCTGCATCGGCACCGGGTCGGTGAACACCATCCACGTGTCGCCCGATTCGAGCTGCAGGCCGCGCTTGCCGTCCGTATAGATGACCTGCCCGCTGCGGTCTTCGAGATACCGCGTCTTGTTGGGGTCGAAGAACAGGCTGCGCTGCATCTGCTGCGGCGAGAACGACGTGTACCCGAACGTGTACGCGGCCGTCTCGACCGGTTCCACCGGCAGGTAGATCTCGTCACGCCACAGCGCATAGGCCGGCATGTATACGCCCAGACCGGCGAAATCCGCGATTTCGTCGGCGGTCAACGGCGACCGCGCGGCCATGTAGACCGTCTCCCCGTCCGCGCTGAAGAAATAGATCTCCGCCACGCTTCTCCCGGGAAAATTGCGCTTCATGAGCCAGATGCGATCGATCGAATCGTTCAGGAACAGGATGTCGCCGTCGATCTGCATCGTCTTCTGCAGCAGCGCGACGGGCATGGCGCCGCCGAACCGCAGCTCGATGCCCTGCGTGTTCCGCCGGAGTTCGTCCCAGTTGCGCAACGACCGGGAGATCCGCTGGAAGTTGCGGTATTCGCCCGCGGTCACCTGATCGTAGATCCGGATGTAGTAGCTCGTCTCCGGATAGAGGACCGCATGCCGGTCGCCGCCCATGTGCAGCACGATGTCCTCGGGATACAGCACCTCGTCGACGCGCAGCGGATCGCCCATCCGCTCGGGCGAGATGTATTCCTGCTCCGTGCGGACGGTCGCGCCGAACTCGGGGAAATTGTAGACGAGAAAATAGCTCTGCACGAGGCTGAGGGCCACCAGCCCGATCAGCAGCGCGGTCTTGAACCGCTCCATCATCCCGCCTCACCTCCCCGCCGCAGCGGCAGCGTGAACGTCACCGTCGTGCCGCGGTTCACTTCCGATTCGAGCTCGATCGTGCCTCCGTGCGCCTTGATAATTTCCCGGGCAATGGACAGGCCCAGACCGGTGCCGCCCATGTTGCGCGAGCGCGCCTTGTCGACCCGGTAGAACCGCTCGAAGATGCGGGCCTGGTCCTTCTCCGGAATGCCCATCCCGTTGTCCTTCACGCTGATCGACACCGTGTCCGGCGTGGGTTTCCGCGCGGAGATCTCGATATGCCCGCCGTCCTGCGTATATTTGATCGCGTTGGACATCAGGTTGTCGAGCACCTGGTCGATCTGGTCGCGGTCGAACCAGGCGGTCTCGATGCCGTCCTCGATCAGCACCGAGCCGCCGATTCCCTTCTGCTTCATCTGGAACGAGAAACGGTCCGACACCTCTTCCAGCATCTCGCGCACGTTGACCTCGACCGGCCGGAGCCGCTCCTGGTTCGAGTCGAGCCGGGACAGATGCAGCAGGTCGTTCACGAGCCGGATCATCCGGTTCGATTCGCCGCGGATGACGCCGACGAACCGCTTCGCCAGCTCCGGCTCCTCAAGCGCGCCGTCGTCGAGCGCTTCGACATAGCTCTTGATTGTCGTGAGCGGCGTGCGCAGCTCGTGCGAGACGTTCGCGACGAACTCCCGCCGCGACCGTTCGAGCTGCTCCTGCTCCGTGATGTCGTGCAGCACCGCGATCGCGCCGGAGATCGTCCGGTCGCGCCGGTAGATCGGCGTCAGCGTCACGTGCATCAGCCACTCCCCGCCGTCGTCCGGCAGCGGCCGCACGACGACGGTCGAATGCTCGAATCCCGTCTGGAACTGATGCAGCTGCTCCTTCGGGATGCCGAGCAGCTCCGACATCTGCATGCCGAGCGCCTGCTTCACCCCGAGCATCTGGCGGGCGCGGCGGTTCGTGACGATGACCTGGCCGTTCTCGTCCGCCGCGACGACGCCGTCGCTCATGTTCGCGAGGATCGACGCCAGCTTCTCCTTCTCCTCCTCGTTCGCGGAGAGCGCTTCCTGCAACCGGCTCGTCATGTAGTTGAACGCCTCGCTGAGCCGCCCGATCTCGTCGTCGCCGTAGACCGGCACCTGCTCGTCGAACCGGCCTTCCGCGACCGCCGTCGCCTGGCGCGTCAGCCCCTTGATCGGATTCGTGATCGTGTGGGCGAGCAGCACGCCGAGCACCCCGGTCAGGCCGAGGGCGATCAGCATCCCCGTGAGGAAAATCCGGTTGATCCCCCGCATCGTCGCGTACAGATCCTCCATCGACGCGGAGACATAGACGACCCCGACCACGCGGCTCTGTCCGCGCGACGTGTCGAAGGCGGGGCGGGCGATCACTTTTTTCCGGATGTTGTCCGTGTCGATGATCTCCTCCTCGTTGTCCCGGATGCCCTGCAGCGCCCGGCTGACGGCCAGCGTCGTGTTCTTGCGTCCGATGATGTCCCGCCGGTCGGGCTCCGACGTCGCGAGCACGCGGCCGCTCGCGTCCAGCACCTGAATCTCGGCCTGGCTGATGTTGAACAGCGAGCTGACGAGGTTGCCGAGATCCTCCGCCACCTCGGCCTCGGCCGCTTCGCCCGCTTCTCCCCGATCCGAGGTCAGCGCGTCCTCGACCAGCACCGTGAGCATGTTGACCTGGTCGTTCAGATTGTCCGAGAACGACCGCGTCAGCGAATTTTTCGTCGTGCTGATGAAGTAGACCCCGATCAGCTGCATCGCGATCAGGATGAGCAGCACGTAGATGATGATCAGTTTGACCTGGATCGTGTGGAAGAAGCGCGTCCGCTTCATGCGCCCGCGAAACCTCCCGATTTCGGGTTGCGCATCATGTAGCCGAGCCCGCGGCGGGTCAGGATGTACTCCGGCCGGCTCGGGTCGTCCTCGATCTTCTCGCGGAGACGGCGGATCGTCACGTCGACCGTGCGCACATCCCCGAAATATTCAAATCCCCACACCGCCTGCAGCAGATGCTCGCGCGTCATCACCTTGCCGCAGTTGCGCGCGAGGTAATGGACAAGCTCGAACTCGCGGTGCGTCAGGTCGAGCGGCTCGCCGTTCTTGTAGACGACGTACATGTCCGTGTCGATGAACAGGTTGAAAATCTTCAGCCCCTGCCGCTCCGGCTGCCGTTCTCCCTCGTCCGCGGCGCCGCCCGCCGCGGCTTCCTGCAGCTTCCGCTGGCGCCGGAGATGCGCCTTCACCCGCGCCAGCAGCTCGCGCGTGCTGAACGGCTTCGTGACGTAATCGTCGGCGCCCAGCTCGAGGCCGAGCACCTTGTCCAGCTCCGTATCCTTCGCCGTCAACATGATGATCGGCGTCTGCATGCGGGCGCGCACTTCGCGGCAGACGTCCATGCCGTCCTTCACCGGCAGCATCAGGTCGAGCAGGATGAGGTCCGGCTGCTCGCTGAACGCCAGCTCGACGGCCTGTCCGCCGTCGAACGCGCAGATCACTTCGTATCCTTCCTTCTCCAGATTGAACTTCAGGATATCCGCAATCGGCTGTTCGTCATCCACGACCAGAATTTTGCCTTGCATGCGATCACCGCCATCCACGCAGAATCTTCTGCTATCAGTGTACCATATCCGGGCGGACGAGTCCCGCCGAATGTGCAATCCGCCGCTTTAACGCGAAGAAGCACCGCTCCGCGGGAGCGATGCTTCCGGTATGGATGTGCCGCGTTTTTATGTCTTATAAGTAATTGAGCGGATTCTTCGGCGAGCCGTTCTTGTGGATCTCGAAATGGAGGTGGACGCCCGTCGAGTTGCCGGTGCTGCCCATGACGCCGATTTTCTCGCCCTTCTCGACGATCTGGCCCTTCTTCACGTTGATCTTGCTGAGGTGGCCGTAGACCGTCTCGTAGCCGTTCTTATGATCGATGATGATGGCGTTGCCCAGACCGTTCTTCTTCCCGGCGAACTTGACGACGCCGGTATCCGCGGCGAGGATCGATTTGTTGCCGATGATATCGATGCCCTTGTGCTGCCGGCCCCAGCGCTTGCCGTACTTGCTCGTGATCTTCGCGCCGCTGACCGGCCAGGCGAACTTGCCCGTGCCCTGACCCTTGATCACCTTCGTGCCTCGCATGACGATCGCCGGCACGGCCGGTTCGATCACCTGCTCGTCCACAATTTCCTCGCTCATCAGGTAGCCGTTCTGCTTCACGAGGCGGTAGGTCACGCGCTTCGTGCCCGGCACGCCGGCCTGGATCGTTTTCTCCTGGCCGGCCCGCATCTCGTCGTTCTTCCGGACGATCACTTCCGGCTCGATCTCTTCAATCTCCGACAACGTCTCCACCGTCTCGACCGTCACGAACGGCTGCAGCACCGTCAGGTCCAGTTCGTCGCCGACCCGGATCAGGTCATCCTCGATCCAGGGATTGTTCATGTAGATGACCTCGGGAGAGATGTCGAACTTGCTGGCGATGCAGCTGATGCAGTCGCCCTTCTGCACGATGTAGGTCGTCTGCTTCGTCGTGCCCTCCACGAGCCGTTGATAGAGCGTCTCCGCGTCGGATATGCGCCCGGGTTCAATCGCCACCCGGCTCGTGTCCACCTGCTCCACGATGCGGACCGACTCGAGATTCGTTTTCGGCCCGGCGGTCGCCGGCGCCGTGTCTCCCCCGTACGCCAGCGCCATCACCTGCGGCTGCTTGATCGGCACTTCGCCGTCCGAGCCGGCGACCAGGCGGGAAAATTCCGACTTGATCCGCTCAAGCACCTGCCCGGCGGTCTCCTCGTCCGGCACCACCGCGATCAGCTTCCCGTTCACCCGCACCTCGACGCCGACGGCGTGGCTGTCCAGCAATCCCTCGAGCGCCGCGAGCGTCGCCTCCGTCTCCGGCTGCGCCTTGTACTCGCTTCTTTCCACATAGGACAGCACGCCGGTCTCAAGCTCCATCGTGATGCCCGGGTTCGCGGCCGCAAGCTCCGCCCGCTTCGCGTTCAGGAACGCCTCGACGGCTTCCTTCGACTCGACCGTGCCGATCAGCGCCCCGTCCCTGTACAGTTCGTAATAGGTGACGGTGTTGGCCTCGATATTGGCCTGGACCTGCCGGTGGCCGTAGGATGCGCCGGCGGCCAGCACGATCGCCGAGCACCCGACAATCAGCGTCCATCTCACGGCGGTCCGGGAGAATACGCTTCCAGCGGGCCTGACGAACTTCCGAATCTTCCCCTTCCAATCCGGGATCCGGGCGCGGGTCCGCTCGCCCAGGGCGCGAATCTTCTCGCGCAAGGCCCGGATCGGTGCCCTGTAATCGGTCATGATCGTCTCCTTGGTATCCATGCGTCCGATAGTGGAACGTCGTTGTCAAATCTTAAAAATATAGGCGTAACGACCCATTAAAGTCGTCACGCCTATAAATGTAGCACAGGTCACAAAAAGCGGGCAATGCCGCGGAACGTCGCGCACGATTAATATTTCCTCAGAAATTTTTCAGAATTTCCTCAGAATTTGTTTAGAATCCCCATTAATTCGTCATATTCTTCGCGGTCGAGGTAGGTCGCGACAATCTGCTGAACCTGGAGCAATTCCTCAGCCGTGAGACCTCCTTCCGTGAACTCGGAGATGCGCTGCCACTCTTCCTGCGGCACCTTGCCGACCAGGATCGCGAACAGCCGGTTCCGCTCTTCTTCGGTGAGCCGCGATTTCGCCTCGAGCAGCTCCTCCGTCGAGACGACCGTGCCGCCCGCGGCCCCGTGCGCCGCCGGCCCGCGGCCGAAGCCGGATTCCGTCACGCCGCCTTCGGCGCCGCCGTCCTCTTCTCCCGGCCGCCATCCCGCGGCATCATCCGGCGTTCCGCCTCCGTCACCATACACCGGCGTTCCGCCGCCATCCAGGCCTCCGTCGCCCATCGGCGCATGACCGACGTTCTCGCCGCCGGCCGATTCCGCCGCGGCGCGATCCCCGCCGGCCGGCTCCGTCGCGGCCTGATCCCCGCCGGACCGTTCCGCGCCGCCGCTTCCGCCCGTCCGCCCGTTCTCCCGGCCCGACGAGCCGCCGGAACCGCCGGAATATTTGCGCGCGTCCTCGAAGCCGCCGATCGGTTCCCGGTCCGCGGCGAGCGCGCTCCGCCCGTCCTGCGGCCTCGCGTCCACGCCCCACAGCCTGCCCCACAGGCCGCTCAGCGCGAACGGCGGTTTCTCCAGCGGAATCTCGTATTCTTCCAGCAGCGCCTCCACGTAACTGTTCACGATGTAGCCGGTCGTCCAGATCGCGAGAAAGCTGGCAAGCAGCGCGGCCGCCGCCGCCTTCCACAGCCAGCCGAGCAATTTCCACATGGCTTGATCTTCCTTCCTGTCCCGAATGGTGCGTCTCAGGCTATTTTTACCATTATGGACAGGAATGCCGGAGCGCATTCGCCTCCGCCGCGAACGACCGGACACGTCCGCGCAACAAACGGACATGACCGCGCAACAAAAAACGGTCGACCGGGAAAGCTCCCGGATCAACCGTTGTCAGACCCGCGCTTCACTTGTAAATCTTCATCACCGGCACCGTCTGGTCGCGGTTGCGTCCGACCGAGAAGATCGCGATCGGGATGCCCGTCAGCTCCGATACTCGCTCGACGTAGCGCCGCGTGTTGGCCGGCAGATCGTCCAGCGACTTCGCGCCGGAGATATCCTCGCTCCAGCCCGGCAGCTCCTCGTATACCGCTTCGCATTCCGACAGCACCTTGAGGCTGGCCGGATAATGCTCGATCCGTTCGCCGCGGTACTTGTAGGCGGTGCAGATCTTCACCGTCTCCAGCCCGGTCAGCACGTCGAGCGAGTTGAGCGCCAGCCCCGTGATGCCGCTCACGCGGCGGGCGTGGCGGACGACGACGCTGTCGAACCAGCCGACGCGCCGCGGCCGTCCGGTCACGGTGCCGTACTCGTTGCCCTTCTCGCGGATCAGGTCGCCGGTCTCGTCATGCAGTTCCGTCGGGAACGGGCCGTCGCCGACGCGCGTCGTGTACGCCTTCGCCACGCCGATGACCTGTTCGATCTTCGACGGGCCGACGCCGGAGCCGATGCAGACGCCGCCCGCGGACGGATTCGACGACGTGACGAACGGATACGTCCCCTGGTCGATGTCGAGCATGACGCCCTGCGCGCCTTCGAACAGCACGTTCTTGCCGGCGTCGATCGCGTCGTTCAGCACGACCGACGTGTCCGTCACATACGGCCGGAGACGCTCGGCATAGCCGAGATATTCGCGGATGATCCCGTCCGCGTCAAGCGGCTCCCCGCCATAGACGTTCCGGATAATATGGTTCTTCTCTTCCACCAGTCGGCGGGCCTTCGCCGAGAATTCGTCCGCGTCCATCAGATCGACGATGCGGATGCCGGCCCGCGCCATCTTGTCCATGTAGCAGGGGCCGATGCCCTTGCGCGTCGTGCCGATCTTCCCGTCGCCCTTGCGCTCCTCCTCGAGGCCGTCCAGCACGAGATGATACGGCATGATGACATGGGCCCGGTCGCTGATCTTCAGGTTCTCGGTCGAGAAACCGTTCTCGTGAATGTAGTCGATCTCCTCGACCAGCGCCTTCGGATTGATCACCGTCCCGTTGCCGATGACGCAAATCTTGTTATGGTTGAAGATCCCGGACGGGACCATGGTCAGCTTGTATTTCTTCCCGTTGATCAGAATAGTGTGGCCCGCATTGTTGCCGCCCTGATAACGCGCGACGACGTCCGCGCCTTCCGCCAGGAAATCGGTGATCTTCCCCTTGCCCTCGTCACCCCATTGAGTGCCGACGACAACGACCGTGGACATGCGCATTCCTCCCGTGGCGAGCCCCTTGCGCCAATTCAGGGCACGCCGAAATTTGCCGCCTTGCCGGCCGGCGGATGGCGGCACGCGGAAGGCAGCAAGACCAGTGTATCAGCCCGCTTCGGCCCTGTCAACGAACGAAAACGAACATTTAATGCGACTACAACCCGAACGTTCGGTTTTTCGGCGCAACATCCACCCAGCGCACGTGTTCACGACGCCTTGTCCGCATCCCCGTGATGGCGGTCAAGGCTGACGAACTTGTTGAAGTTCTTCAGGAAGACGAGCTCGACCGTGCCGACCGGGCCGTTCCGCTGCTTCGCGATGATGATCTCGATGATGTTCTTCTTCTCCGTCTCCCGGTCGTAGTAATCGTCCCGGTACAGGAAGGCGACGATGTCCGCGTCCTGCTCGATCGAGCCCGACTCGCGCAGGTCGGATAGCATCGGCCGCTTGTCCTGCCGCTGCTCGACGCCCCGGCTGAGCTGGGACAGCGCGATGACCGGCACTTCCAGCTCGCGCGCGATCTGCTTCAGGGTGCGGGAGATCTCCGACACTTCCTGCTGCCGGTTCTCCCCGGGCCGCCCCCGGCCCTGGATGAGCTGCAGGTAGTCGATCACGACGAGCCCGAGCCCGCGCTCCTTCTTCAGCCGCCTGAGCTTGGCGCGAATGTCCGTCACCGTGATGCCCGGCGTGTCGTCGATGTAGATGTCCGCCTCGGACAGCGCGCCGATCGCCATCGTCAGCTTCTCCCAGTCGTCGCCCTCCAGCTTGCCCGTCCGCAGCCGCCCCGCGTCGACGTTCGACTCCGCGCAGATCATCCGCTGCACGAGCTGCGAGGCGGACATCTCCAGGCTGAAGATCGCGACTGTCTCGCGCGCCCGGACGCCGACATTCTGCGCGATGTTGAGCGCGAACGCGGTCTTCCCGACCGACGGCCGGGCCGCCACGATGATCAGGTCGCTGCGCTGGAAGCCCGACGTCATCCGGTCGAGGTCGGGGAAGCCGGACGGAATGCCCGTCACGCCGCCCTTGTGATGGTACAGATATTCGATGCGCTCGAACACGTCCATCAGCACATCGCGGATCGAGACGAACCCGCTGTCCGTCCGGCGGTTCGAGATCTCGAGGATGCGCTGCTCCGCGTCGTTCAGCAGATGGCCGACATCCTCCGCGCCCGCGTACCCTTCCTGCACGATCTCCGTCGCCGTCCGGATCAGCCGGCGGAGAATCGATTTCTCCTCGACGATCCGCGCGTAATAGTCGACGTTCGCCGCCGTCGGCACGACGCTCAGCAGCCGCGACAAATAATCGACCCCGCCCGCTTCCTCCAGCCGCTGCTTGTCCTGCAGCGCCGCGGTGAGCGTCACGAGATCGATCGGCTGCCCGTCTTCGCCAAGCTCGATCATGGTCTCATAGATCATGCGGTGGACCGGCTGGTAGAAATCTTCGGGACGCAGCCGTTCCATCGCCGTGACCAGCGCGTCCGCCTCCAGCAGAATGGAGCCGAGCACCGCCTGCTCGGCCTCGATATTCTGCGGCGGCACCCGATCGAATCCGATCTCCATCGCCGTCATAAGCATCCTCCCGCCCGCCGCCGCAAGCGCCTGCCCGCGCCGCGGCGGCTATTCGGATCCGTGCCGAAGCCGCTTATTCCTCCGCCACCTGGACGCTGAGCGTCGCCCGGACCTGCGGATGCAGCTTGACCGGCACCTTCGTCACGCCGAGCGTGCGGATCGGCTCTTCGAGCTCGATCTTCCGCTTGTCGATCTCGATGCCCTCCTTCGCCAGCGCCTCCGCCACCTGCTTGCTCGTGATGGCGCCGAACAGCCGCCCGCCTTCGCCGGCCTTCGCGCGGATGACGACCGTCATCGCGTCCAGCCGCTTGCCGAGCGCCTCGGCCTCTTCCCGCTCCTTCTGCTTCCGGCGCTCCTCCGACTGCTTCTGCACTTCGAGCGTCTTCAGATTGCCCTGCGACGCTTCCTTCGCGAGTCCCCTCGGAATGAGAAAATTGCGCGCGTACCCTTCCGAGACGTCCTTCACTTCGCCCTTCTTCCCCTGGCCCTTCACGTCCTGCAGGAAAATGACCTTCATTCGAACAACCCCTCTTCCCTCTCGATTTCATCCAATATCGCCTTGAGGCGGGATGCCGCCTCCTGCACGGTGCCTTCCATCTGCGCGGCCGCGTTCGTCAGGTGGCCGCCGCCGCCCATCCGTTCCATGACAACCTGCACGTTCATGCTGCCGAGCGAGCGGGCGCTGATCCCGATCAGGCCGTCCGGCCGTTCGGCGATGACGAACGAGGCGAGGACGCCGTTCATGTTCAGCAGCTTATCCGCCGCCTGCGCGATGAGCAGCTGCGGATACTGCTTGCCCGGTTCCGCGGTCGCGATCGCGATGTGGTCGTAATGGATGACCGTATGCCGGATGATTTCCGCCTTCTTGTTGTACTCCTCCAGATCTTCCTTCAGCATTCGCTGGATGAGCGCGAGATCCGCCCCGTTCCGGCGCAGGTACGACGCCGCCTCGAACGTGCGGGCGCCGGTGCGCAAGGTGAAGTTCTTCGTGTCGACCGTCATGCCGGCCATCAGCGCCGTCGCTTCGATCGTGTCAAGCGAGATCCGGTCGTGGATGTACTGCAGGAGCTCCGCCACGAGCTCGCAGGTCGAAGACGCGTACGGCTCCATGTAGACGAGAACCGGATTCGCGATGAACTCCTCGCTGCGGCGGTGATGATCAATGATGACGATCCGCTCGGTCTCGGCGAGCAGCCGCGGCTCCTTCAGCAGCGACTCCCGGTGCGTGTCGACGACGACCGCGAGCGAGCGCGGGCCGATCAGCGCGAGCGCGTGCTCCGGCGAGATGAACCGGTCATGCAGCTCCGGCTCCTCGCGGATCAGGTCCATCAGCTTCTGGATGGACGGATTGACGCCCTCGAGCACGATGTACGCTTCCTTGTTCAGCGCCTCGGCCGCCTTCAATATGCCGATCGCGGCGCCGATCGAGTCCATGTCCGGTATCTTGTGGCCCATGATGATGATGTTCGCGCTGTCCTTCATCAGGTCGCGCAGCGCGTGGGCGACGACGCGGGCGCGGACGCGCGTCCGCTTCTCGACCGCGTTCGTCTTGCCGCCGTAGAACGTCTGCCGCTGGCCGACCCGGACGGCCGCCTGATCGCCGCCGCGCCCGAGCGCAATGTCGAGCGCCGCCTGCACCCATTGGCCGACCTCGACGACGCTCGAGCCGCCGGACGCCATGCCGATGCTGAGCGTCATCGGAATCTTCTGGTCCATCGTCATCTCGCGCACCTCGTCCAGAATGACGAAGCGCGACGCCTCGAGCTGCTTCAGCGTCTTCATGTCGGTCACGATCAGGAACCGGTCGGCGTTCAGCCGGCGCAGATACATCTGATAGCGCTGCGACCATTCCGTGATCTCCGCCGTCACCTTCGAGAGCAGCGCCGTCCGGTGCTGGTCGTCCATGCCCTGGGTCACTTCCTCCAGGTTGTCCATCAGGACGACGCCGAGCGCGAGCTGTTCGTCCTCGTATTTCCGCGCGAGATTCCAGTGATCCGTGATGTCGAAGACGTAGACGAGCCGCTTCTCCGGCTGGTACTTCAGCTTGTAGACCCGCCCGCCGAGCAGCGCTTCGAACTCGCCGTCCTTGTCCCGGTCCTTGCCGCCCAGCACCGGGAACAGCTCGGTCAGCGGCAGGCCGACGGCCGAATCGCGGCCCAGGATGCCGGCGACGTAAGGATTGTGCCATTCCACGATCTGCTCGTCGCTGAACAGCACGATGCCGAACGGCAGCTCGTGGATCACTTCGCCTCCGATTTTCCCGATCCGGTACCGGAGCGATCCGAGATACCGCTTCAGCTCGCGCCGAAAAGCCCGTTCCGCGAGCATCGCGTAGACCGCCATGGCGCCGGTCAGCACGAACCCGATCAGGCCGAGCCACCATTCGTACCAGGCCAGCGCGAGCGTCATCACCGTCATCAGGATGAGCGTCCAGACGTGATGCAGCCCGTACCAGCGTCTGATCAAGTTTTTCGGCATCCGGAAGACTCCTCCTTACGATTTGCCGATCGACTTGCGGAGCGGGAACGCCGTGTCGAACACGCCGATCAGGCTGAGCGGCTGGAACATCAGCACCGGCACCGACAGCAGGAGCGGAACGATCCGATGCCATCCCTTCTGATAGGCGAGATAGAAGAAAAATCCGATCGTCTGGCACGCGAACGCGAACCAGAGCAGATAGTGCAGGTTGACAACGATCATGCCGAAGTACGAATCGTCCGAAGGCGATCCCGAGGCCAGCCGGATCATGTACAGCAGAAGAACCGCAAGATAAATGAACACGAACGCGCGCGGCAGCATCCATTCCCGCGCCCGGCGGAATGCCGGCACGTCGACGCCCATGCGCGCGAGCGCCCGCCGCGCCAGCCAGTGGGTGACGACGGCGAACATGAAGGCCGCCAGGATGAGAATTCTCGGCAACGACTGGATCACCGACGAGACCAGCGACTCGGTCATTTCGGCGTTCCAACCGGCGGGCAGCAGGCCCTGGGATTCCAGGTTGGCCGCGTTGTCGCGGATCATGTTCCCCAGCTCCGCCGTCATGTTGATGCCCAGGATGACCGAGAGCAGAAGCAATTCGAGCAGGAACAGCGCCAGAATCGCGACGCCGCCCGCGGTCATGACGACGCGCGCCGGCGCGCGCCGCCGGTAGAAGCGGCCCATGACGGCAGCGGGAACCAGAAAGAACAGACCGACGAGCAGGATCGCCGGCCCGAACAGGAGCATCGCCAGCGAGAAAATGACCACCACGTGAACGGCGTATGAGATCGGATTGAGCAGAACGCAAAGCACCGTGAACGGGACCGCGAGCAGGAACACGGCCGGCATGTTCAGCACAGGCACAGCCGTCAACATGAGCAAAAGCAAAGCCGCGGCGCTCCATGCGAGCGGCCGGATACCCGTATGCACGACCTTCACTCCCCGGTTCGTCTGAGCTTTACGCTCCATTATAGCACAAACTGCCGGGCGAACGAATGAATTAATCCCTGAGAAAAAGGGGCCCCCGCCGCGGGAGCCCCCGAATATGCCGTTATGCTGACTCAACGTTCGACCGTGACGACATCGCCTTCGTCGGACACGCGCAGCCCGAGATCCGCGAGGAACGCGAGCGGAGCGAAGACACGCCCGCCGATCGAGACCAGCTCCGTCTCCGCGCCGACCGGCCCGGACGCGCGGTAGCCGCGCTCGAGCATCAGCGCGCCCTTCTCCGGCATCGCTTCCGGAGCGGATTCGGCCGCCGGCCCGTCGACGGCGGAGCCGCCCGCCGTCACCGTGTATCGGCGCGCCACGCCGTCCCACGCCAGGCTGTAGCCGTGTCTTGCCAGAACGGTCAGATCGACAACCCGCTCATCCCGGAACGCGACGAGCGGATACTCGGCGCCGTCCCAGACCAGCGTCCCCGCCTGCTCCGACACCCGGACGAATTCGCTGCGAATGCCGTGGCCCGGTCGGACTTTTTTGTTCACGACGCCGTTCTCGAGCACGACCTGCCCCTCGACGAGCACGTATTCGATGCCCTTCGAAGGCAGATCCGGCCGCTCGACCGTCGCCTGATCAATGATCGTCGCGAAGTCGAACACGACGATGTCCGCGTCCATCCCCTTCGCGATCCGGCCCTTCTTGCGCAGCGCGGGCGCCTGCTTCTCGAGCCGCTTGGCCGGCATCGTGCTCAGCTTGTCGATCATGTCGATCAGCGGCACGACCTCGAGCTCGCGCACGTACATGCCGATCGCCCGGGCGAAGTTGCCCGACGCCCGCGGGTGGTTGTTGTTCCCCGGCTCGAGGATCGCGTCCGAACCGATCATGACGAACGGCGACTTGAACGCCTCGATCACCGACTCCGGCGGGATCGCGTAGGCGACGGCCAGCTTGCCTTCCGCGCGGTATTTCGCGAACGTCTCCGCCGTCAGCCGCTCGGAAGTGCCCGCGATCTGCAGGTCGTTGTAATCGATCCGGAACCGCTCCTGCCAGCCCTTGTCGAACCGGGCGGAATTCAGATAGGTGCCCCAGAAATCATAGGCGTACGTGCAGGCGGTGACATCCAGCCCTTCGGCGCGCGCTTCCTCGATCAATTGCAGCGCCCGCTTCATGTCGAACGTGCCGCCGGTGCTGTTGATATGGTCGATGTGGACGGCCGCGCCCGTCTCCCGGGCGTAGCCGATGATCTCCTCGATCGCCTCGATCTCGGTGCCCGGCTCCTCGGCATCGGAATACCGCCCGTGGAAGTAGACGGGCACGTTGTATTCGGCCGCGATCCTCGCCAGCGCCAGCACCTCGTTCGAGTCGGTGCCCGGCGCGTATTCAAGGCTGAACGAAATGCCGAGCGCGCCGTTGTTCAGCGCCTTCTCCGCCATCTCCTTCAGCTTCTCGATCTGGGCGGGCGTCGCCGCGCTGTAGCGGCCGATGCCCAGCGAGCCGCGCGCCTGCATGACGAAGAACGACGCGCCGAAGTGGACCGGCGGATGCTCCCGCTCGTAGTGGTCGAGCCACACCTTCGGGTTCGTCGCGCCGCCGTGCATCGCGATGTTCGTCGTGACGCCGTCGGCGATCTTCGTCCAGACGCCGAGCGAGTTCGGGTCGTAGGACAGATTGTCGATAAAGCCCGGCGCGACGACGAGCCCTGTCGCGTCAATGACCCGCTCGCCCTTCAGCGGACGCGAGGTGACGACGGCGATCGTCTTGCCGGCGATGCCGATGTTGAGCCCTTCGCGGTCGAGTCCGGTCTCCGGATTAATGACGCGGCCGTTCGCGATGACGATGTCGTAGGTCGCGTCCAGATCGTCCTGCGTCACTTCATCGTCCGGATCGTACGGCTTCGGCTCCCCGGACTGCCCGGGCTCACCGGGCGCTTCCGGCTCCGCGGTTTCGGCCGGCGCTTCGCCTGCGCCCTCGCCGCCGGCGCCTTCCCCCGGCTCCTCCGCCGTCCCGCCGTCCGATCCGGCGGCGCCTCCGTCCGCCTGATCCCCCGGCTGCTCCGCGATCTGCCCCGGTTCCCGTTCGCCGCCGTCTCCGCCGGCCTGCGCGAACCACCAGACCGCGGCTCCCGCCAGGATCACCGCGGCCGCCGCAATCGCGATCCACCAGGCGCGGGCCCCGCGCCCGTCCGCGCCGTGTCGTTGTTCCGTCATGTCCGCCTCCCGTCCGCTTCCGCCGCCGGCGCCGTGTTCGAGCCGCCATCAGGCAGCAAACCTTTCTCCATCATGACGCCGGCGCAATAATCAATGATGTCGCTGCGCCGCACAATGCCGATGAACCGGTTCATGTCGTCGGTCACCGGCACGAAGTTCTGCGCCTTGACCAGCGCGATCAGATCTCCCATCTGCGCGTCGATGCGCACCGCCTTGTGGTCGAGCCGGAGCGGCACGTCCCGGAGCGGCACGCGGTGCGTCTCCGCGAACGACAGCTCGGGCCGGCTCTTCATGTACCAGAGCAGGTCGCCCTCCGTCACCGTTCCCGCGTAGCGGCCTTCCGCATCCAGAATCGGAACGGCCGAGTAGCGGTGATATTCCATCCGCTCGAGCGTCTGCCGCAGCGTCGACTCCAGCGTCACGCATACGACTTCCCGCTTCGGCAGCAAAAAAAACGCGATGTTCATGCCGTTCCCCCGTCTTGTTCGCGGACGTTGCGATTTCCCGGATTCCGCTTCACGCCGCCCCGGACGAGTCCGGCTTCGGCAATTCGGGCAGCGACGCGTCGGCATCCAGCCACGCGCGGATCCATGCCTTCGTCCGCTCCGCGTCGCCCTCGTCCGCAAAGAAATACCAGGCGCCGTCCTCCAGCCGGCCCTCTCCCGCGATCGTATGGCTGTAGATCGGATGCGATCTCATCTTCAGCATCCGCTCCGCAAGCCCGACCAGATCGTCCGGCGGAATGTCCGTCGCGAAATTGTTCCCCATGATCTCGATCAGTTCGGGGATCTTGCGCCACTCGCCGACTTCCGACGCCTTGTCGATGATCGCCCGCATGAAGATCTGCTGGCGCTTCGCGCGGCTCGCGTCGCCGCCGGCGTCCTCGCGGAAGCGGACGTAGTTCAGCGCATCCACTCCATTGTAAAACGGCTGTCCCGCTTTGACAACAAAGTGCTCATGATCCGGGTCGTCGTTCACGAGATCCTTCTCGATCGGCAGCTTGATGCCGCCGATCGTGTCGATCACTTCGCGGAAGCCCTGGAAATTAATCGACGCGTAATGGTCGATGCGCAGGTCCAGGAACCGCTCGACCGTCTCGACCGCGAGCCCGGCGCCGCCGTACGCGTAGGCGTGGGCGATCTTGTCGGGCTTCTCCCGCCCCGGGATGTTCACGCGCGTGTCGCGCGGAATCGAGATGAAGAGCAGCGCCCCGTCGGCCGGACGGACGACCGTCACGATCATCGTGTCAGACCGGCCCCGCTCCGAACCCCGGCTGTCGGAGCCGAGGAGCAGCAGCGTGAACGGCCGATCGGCCGGCTCGGCTTCTTCCGGTTCCGGTTCGGTCCCGGACATTTCGACGTTTCGCCCGACTTCCGGCGCCTTGCGCTCGATCGGCTGGTAGGATTGCTCCAGCTGCGCCTTCACCCGCTTCGCGAAAAAGAGATCGAACGCCGCCAGCGCGATCTGCACCCGGAACAGATATCCGACCAGCCCCAGCAGCGCGACGCCCGCGATCATGCCGGCCGCCCACGCTTGTTTTCGCGACAGTCTCATCCTGCCCGTCCTCCCGCCGATTCACACCCGCGGCATGTTCTAGTCCCCGCGGCGCGCGAATACGTATTCAATAGAACGCATGGGGCAAGCGGGCCGTCCGCCCCGCTTCCCCTTCGTGAGGTGATCGCCTTGGACGGCCGCTCTTCCACCGGTCTGGAGAACCGTGTCGCCGCCATGCTGTGCTACGCGCTCGGTTTCGTCACCGGGCTGATCTTTCTCGCCGTCGAGAAGAACAGCCGCTTCGTCAAGTTCCACGCCCTGCAGTCCACGCTGCTGTTCGCGTCGCTGTTTATTATGAACGTCGTGCTCTCCTTCATCCCGCTGATCGGTTGGATCTTCAACCTGCTGCTCGTTCCGGTCACGCTCGCCTGCTGGATCGCCTGCATGCTGCTGGCGCTGCAGGAACGGAAGTTCCTGGTGCCGGTCATCGGGCCGATCGCCGAGCGGGAGAGCGGCCGCTTCTGAACGCCATCAGGCTGTTCCGTCCGTCTGCGAATTTGACGAGGGAACAGCCTGACAAGTTTCGCCCGCTTCTTCTTTCTTCTTTTATATCATAAAAAAACTTCCCCGCCGCTCCCCGCTATCCGTTGCGTATCGGCTGGGCGGGACGCCCGTCATTTTGCGAAAGACGCGGCTGAAGTGATGGATGCTCGCAAACCCGGTCCGCCCGGCGATCTCCGTGAGCGTCATGCCGCTTTCCCGGATGAGCCGCTTCGCCTGTTCGATCCGGACCACTGTAACGTACTGGTGGATCGTCGTGCCGAGCTGCTCCTTGAACAGCATGTGACAAGTAGCCGGGCGAGAAGCCGACGCCGGCGGCGATCCGCGCGTTCGACAGTCCCGGATCGGCCAGGTGGGCGCGTATGTACGCGATACTGCGCTCGATCGCCATCCAACCCCTTCGCCTCGACGCCGCCCGTCGCGGCTTCATCGAGGCTCCGCAGATACAGTGCGATCAGCTCGATGACGATCGCCTTCATCCCGAGCTGCCGTATCGGACCGTCCCCCTCTTCCCGGTACAGTTCCAGCAGCCGGCGGAACCGCCGCCCGAGCCGGTCGCGGTCGGCGGCGCGGATGCGGACCAACGGCGGCAACCGCTCCAGCGACCGCTCCCGGGGCGGCACGTCGGGCAGGCGCTCGTCGGTGATGCCGATCGTCGGCAACCGCCGCCGCTCCTCGTCTTCGTACAGGTCGAAATGCGCGATGTACCGGACCAGTGTCATTCCGGGAACGGCGCGGATCAGATGCTTGAGCAGCGGCGGCATGAGGATGACGTCGCCTTCCGACGCCTCGTAACGCACCCCGTTCAGGATGAAAACGGCTTTGCCCTTCTCGATGTAAGTGAACACGTGGTCGAAGTTCAGCCACTCCCCGGCAATCCCCTCCGTCCGCTCGATCTTCACGCACCGCACGAACGGCGATATGCCGCGCAGAATCGGAAGTTCCATGCCGCTTCCCTTCCTCCCGCCGCATCTCTCCTATGTCCTGTTGCCGAAAACTGTTGCCCCGGTCGCCCGCGGAGCCGTGCCGGCCTTCTGCCAGTTCATTATAGCGGATTGCGCGAGCGGTGTCGCGGATCGGGATGCCGGTGATGGATAAGCTAGCGCGGCCGCCGGATACAAAAAATCCCGGACCCTATGCGTGGGTCCGGGATTTCGTTCCTGCCGGTTCAGTCCGTCGTGTACGGCAGCAGCGCCAGCTGGCGGGCCCGCTTGATGGCGGTCGTCAGCATCCGCTGATATTTCGCGCTCGTGCCCGTCACGCGGCGGGGCAGAATCTTGCCGCGCTCGCTGATGAACTTGCGGAGCAGTTCGGTGTCCTTGTAGTCGATGTACGTGATCTTGTTCACCGTGAAATAGCAGACTTTCCGGCGCTTGTTCCGGCCCTTGCGGCCGCCGTAGCGGCGCTCGCGCTGTTCGCGTTCCGGCCGTTGCTGCGCCTGCTGCTGTTGCTGCGATTGCTGCGCTTGTTGCTGTTCGCTCATGGTCCATCCTCCTTCGCTTCGGGATCGATCCGGCCTTCAGGCCGGGATCAGAATGGCAGATCGTCTTCCGATATATCGATCGGGCGTCCGTCGTCCTTGAACGGGTCATCGTTGCGGGCATTGCCGCGGCCGCCGCCATAGCCGCCGCCGGACGGACCGCCGTAGCCGCCCGAATAGCCGGGCCCGGCGCCGTAGCCGCCGGCGTCGTCGCGGTTCTCGCGGTTCGGCGGTTCGAGGAACCGCACGTTGTCGGCCACCACTTCGGTCACGTACACCCTGCGGCCTTCGTTGTTGTCGTAGTGGCGCACCTGGATCCGGCCTTCGACCGCCGCGAGGCGGCCCTTGCGCAGATAGTTCGCGCAAGTCTCGGCCAGCTGGCGCCAGACGACGATCGGTATGAAATCCGCTTCGCGCTCCCCGCTGCTGCTCGTGAACGGCCGGTCGACCGCCAGCGTGAACTGCGTGACGGCGACGCCGGAAGGCGTGTAGCGCATCTCGGGATCCCGCGTCAATCTCCCGATCAAAATGACCCGGTTCAACATGGCCTGAACCTCCCAATCGGAATGTGCTTCCGCTGCGCCTGATTACGCGACGTCGCGCACGATCAGATGGCGGATGACTTCGTCCGTGATCCGCAGCACGCGGTCCAGCTCCGCCACGACTTCGGGCGTGGCGTTGAAGTTCACCAGCACATAGATGCCGTCGCGGAACTTCTTGATCTCGTAAGCCAGACGGCGCTTGCCCAGCACTTCGGACTTGAGGATCTCGCCGCCGCTTGCGATGATCGCGTTGAACTTCTCGACGACCGATTGGACCGTCTCCTGTTCAACGTCCGGACGGATGATGTACATGACTTCGTACTTGCGCATCTCCGTTCACCTCCTTGTGGACTGAAGGCCCCCGTACGGGAGCAAGGAGCGAGAATCATTGCGCGTAACAATGACTCGCATACCCAAATACTATACCAGACAACCGGGGCTTTCGGCAAGTGTCCCGCTGCTTTCCATCATCCATCCGGCGCAAGCTTCCCGACGCGCCGATTGGCGACGTCCGGCAGCCCGTTGCCTCGCAAACCGGTTGTTTCCGATCATGACCCGCGCTCAGGGAGCGAACACTACCGATCGACGCATCACCCGATATCCGAGTCCGAACGGAGGGAACCGATCATGGGCGAATGGACCGAGTTCGACGCCGGACACAAGGCGCCGAACGACGGCTGGTACATCGAGGTCGGCGACAACGACCATATCATGGGCATCAACGATCCGCGCAAAATCTACCTGCGCAAGGGCCAGAAGTTCCCCGAGCCTTCGAACCACCGGCGAAAGTGGAAGGCCTTCAAACATTGACCGCCTTGCGCATGCGGAAGAACAAAAAATGCGACTCCGCTGTCGGAGTCGCATGTCTTCGTGTGCAATGGCGGAGAGGGTGGGATTCGAACCCACGCACGGCTTGCACCGCCTAGTTGATTTCGAGTCAACCCCCTTGGGCCTCTTGGGTACCTCTCCGTGTCGGGCACAAGCAGAATTTATAATACCACAGGGGGCAAGCCGTTGCAAGAAGAAATCTGCGCCATCCGCGCCGCCGGGAAATATCCGAAAATTCGCGCATTTCACCGGGCCGGCCGCGTTCCGCGCCCTTCCGCGCGGTCAGGTCGCGTCGGTTCCGTCCGCGGCCGAATCCTTCGCGTTCGCCGCTTCGCCCTCCGGGTTCGGCCGGGCCGGGCGCAGCACCTTCTTCATGTATTTCTCGAACTTCGCGCGCGGAATCAGCACGCTGTGCTTGCATCCGACACACTTGATCCGGATGTCCATCCCCATCCGGATGATCTCCATCTCGTTCGTGCCGCACGGATGCGGCTTCTTCATCTGCACGATGTCCCCCAGACCGAACTGTTTCCGCTCCACGCTCTCCCCTCCCCGATCTGTCCGTTCAGCGGCTCTGTCGTCCCGTCCGCCGCGAATGGCCGTTTCAGCCCGGCGCGGCCTGAAGCTCTTCGAGCGCCCGCCGCAGCAGGACATTGAGCGAACGCGCGACTTCCTCGTGCGTGTTCGGCTTGCATTCGGCGACGACGCGCACCGTCGCGCTCGACGCGGTCGCCGCGACGACCCCGAGCACCTCCGGCTCGCGCACCACATGGTCATGCTTCAACTGCTTCGCCGTCTCGCCGATGACGGCCATCGCCCGTTCCAGGCTCACGCCGCCGTCCACCGTCACGTCAACGACGGCCAGCGAGTTGTGCAACGAGTAGTTCGTCACATCGTTGATCTGGCCGTTCGGAATGATGAACACTTCGCCCGTCCAGCTCCTGATCCGGGTGGTGCGCAGCCCGATCATTTCGACCTTGCCCTTGTAAGCGCCGATCTTCACTTCGTCCCCGACGCCGAACGGATCCTCCAGGATGATGAACAGGCCCGATATGACGTCCTTGACCAGACTCTGCGCGCCGAAGCCGATAGCCAGGCCGACGATGCCCGCGCCCGCCAGCAGCGGCGCCAGGCTGATGTTGAACTCGCCGAGAATGAGCAGGAAGGCGACGAAATAGAGGCAGTACGACACCGTGTTGTTCAGCAGCTTGCCGACCGTCTGGACGCGCCTCGGCTGCAGCCGGATCCGCTCCGGGTTGCGGTCGATCAACAGCCGCGCAATCGCCTTGTGCAGCACCTTGGCCGCGATCCAGGCGACCAGCAGTATGAGAACGACGCGCAGCAGGGTCATGCCGAGATCGATCCACGCCTGTTCATCCGCAATATCCGTCGCCAGCTTGCGCATCCCCGTCATTCCGCCAACCTCCCCGCTTCCAATACTTCCCGCGGCGCCGGCATGTAGCCCTGATCCGTCGATATGTAAATTCCGCGAATCTCCACGCGCTCCTGCCGGATGATGCGGACGATGTCCGGCAGGCTCTCGTCCGGGAACTCGATCGATATCGCGCAGCCGGCCGTAATCTCCTTCGGCGTGGGGCGGATGTCAATCTCGATTCCCGCGTATTCGAACAGCATTTCCGCCCGCAGCGCCTGCTGGGTGGAATCGAATGCGGCCAACATCGCAGCGTCCCCTTTCCTGTTGATGATGCCGCAGCACTGCCTCCCTGGCCCTGCGGTCCCGTTTTGTGCGCCTCCAGTATAAACCGGCCTCGATGTCCATATACTAGTAACACGCTGTTTTGCGGAGGGGATGCCATGAAACCGGCCGTTCGCAGAGAGACGCCGCTCAAGGTTGCGCATGCCGACGCGAATGCGTGCGCGCTGCTGACCGATCGACTGACGCATTACATGAAAACGATGGCCGAGGACCGCCGGATTGTCATCGTATGCGTCGGCACGGACCGATCGACCGGCGATTCGCTCGGTCCCCTCGTCGGAACGAAGTTGTCCAGATACCGCAGCCCGCACTTCGATCTGTACGGCACGCTGGAACACCCGGTCCATGCGATGAATCTCGAAGAGACGCTGCTCGCGATCGAGAGGAAGACGCCGCGCTCGTTCATCATCGGCGTTGACGCCTGCCTCGGACAGGCCGCCAGCGTCGGCTGCGTCCAGATCGGAGAAGGGCCCGTGCGCCCGGGCGCCGGCGTCAACAAAGATCTGCCGCCGGTCGGCGACATTCACATGACCGGCATCGTCAACGTCGGCGGCTTCATGGAATATTTCGTCCTGCAGAATACCCGGCTGCACCTGGTCATGCGCATGGCCGACCTGATTGCGCAGAGCCTCATCAACGCCGTCCATGCGGTGAGTCGGCAGCGGCAGCTGGCTGCCGTCCGGCCTGTTCAATCGCCCGCCGTTCCTCGGGCGTAAGCGGGTAGGACGATTCGCCGCCGCTGACCGGCTTGGCGTAGACGAACGTCTGGTCCCGGCCGTACAGGCCGCTCAGGACGACGCCGCTCCGCTCGTCATTGACGATCGCGACCGCGAAGCTCAGGTCGCTGCCCTGTTCGGCGAACGCGTTGTACCGGACGATGCCTACCTGGCCGGCCGACAGCCTGACCTTCTCCTCGAGCCGGCCCAGTCCGCCGGACAGGCGCTCGATCTCGCGCTCCGCGCCCGCCGCCCGTTGCTGCAGGCCGGCGATCACCGTCTCGAGATCGGCCACCCCCGTGCCGTCGATCATCGCCCGGTATTGCCGGGTAAGCCGGCTCAACTTGCGGCTGACGACGGCCAGCCAGACGATCAGCACGACCACCAGCAGGCCGATCCCCGCGATCACCGCGTACAAGGTTTCGGTATCTTCCGCCCTCATCGCAACTCCCCCATGTTGTCCGAATCTGTATTTTCTGTATCGTCAGCAAATTTCCGTTCAGTAATACCGTCTGATCTCTTTCGCAGCCGCGATGAGCGCGTCGATATCCGCCTCGGTCGTGGACCAGCCGACGCTGGCCCGGACCGCGCCCGTGGCCGCCGTGCCCGCGGTCGCGTGCGCGAGCGGCGTGCAATGGTGGCCGGCCCGGACCGCTATGCCGTAATGCCTGTCCAGAATGAAGGCCGTCTCCGACGGATCGGCCCTGCCGATGATGAAGGATACGATGCCGGTTCTCGGTTCGCCCGGTTCCGGGCCGAGCAGCCGCACCCCGTCGATCGCCGACAGGCCCTCCATCAGCCGTTGCGTGAGCGACCATTCCTTATTATGAATGTTCTCGACCGTCTCATGCAGGATGTACCGGACGCCCGCGGCCAGGCCGGCCAGCCCCGGCGTGTTGACCGTGCCGGATTCGTAGCGGTCGGGCCGGACGTCCGGCTGATCCGCCGCTTCCGACTGGCTTCCCGTTCCGCCGTGCAGAATCGGCTCGAGCCCGATCTCCGGATGGACGTACAGCCCGCCCGTCCCCTGCGGTCCGAGCAGTCCCTTGTGCCCCGGAAACGCCAGCATGTCGATGCCCATCGCTTCCACGTCGATCGGCAGAATGCCCGCGCTCTGCGCGGCGTCGACGAGCAGCCGGATGCCGCGCTTGCGGGTCATCTCGCCGATCTCGGCGACCGGCAGGATCGACCCGAGCAGGTTCGAGCTGTGATTGACGATGACGAGCCTCGTGTCCGGCAGCAGCGCTTCGCGCACCCGGCCCGGATCGAGGCGGCCGCGCTCGTCCGTCTCCACGTAGGTCGTCCGCACGCCGATCGTGCGCTTCAGGTATTCCAGCGGCCTGCGCACCGCGTTGTGCTCCACGGCCGTTGCGACGACATGATCGCCGGGCTTCAGGAACCCCTTGATCGCCATGTTCAGCGCGATGGTCGTATTGAACGTCAGTGCGATGTCGTTCGGATTGGCGATCCGGAACAATTCGGCCAGCGCCTTCCGCGCCTCGAACACGATCCGGCCCGCGTTCACCGCCATCCGGTGGCTGCCCCTGCCGGGGTTGGCGCCGTCGCGCGTCATCGCGTCAACCATCGCTTCGATCACTCCGGGCGGCTTCGGCCAGGAAGTCGCCGCGTGATCCAGATAGATGATCCGTTCCGATTGCGTGTCCATGCTTGCCCCCCGCTGTTTCCGCCGCGCGTCTTGCGAAATGGCATCCTTAGTGTAATCGTTCCCGCCCGGGAATACAACTCCGGCCATCCCGCCGTTCCCGCGGCGTCTGATCGTTTCCGGACGCCGTATCGGGCTTCGATGCTCCCGGCTCCCCTGCGCGCGCCCTCCGTGAAACGGGAAGGGCGCCCCCGGTCGATGCCTCCGGATGGCGCCCCGCCACGTCTGCCCGTTCCTTCACGCCCGCCGGACGCGGAACATCGGGTCCTGCGCGGAGCCTCGCTTCCGCGCATCGTCTGTCCCGAATACGCCGCAGCGGCCGATGTCAGGCCAGCCGTTCCAGCATTTCCAGCAGCCGTTCGAGATCCTGCTTTCCGTAGTAGAGGAGCTCGATCCGCCCCTTGTCCTTCTGGTGGCGGATGCGGACCGTCGTCTTGAACCGCTCGCGCAGCTGTTCCTCGATCTGCTCGATGTACGGATCGCGCTTCTTCGCCTTGGCCTGCGGCTTTTTCGCCGCCACATTTTTCCGCCCGAGCTGCTGGATCGCGTCCTCGAGCTCGCGCACGCTCCACTCGTTCTCGATCGTCTGGCGCGCCAGCTCCTTCAGCTTCTTCTCGTCCTTCAGTCCGGCCAGCGCCCTCGCGTGGCCCATGGACAATGTTCCACGTGAAACATGTTCCTTCACTTCGGCCGGCAGCGAAAGGAGCCGCAGGAAGTTCGCGATGTGCGAGCGCGATTTGCCCACCTTGAGCGACAATTCCTCCTGGGTCAGCTGGAACTTGTCCATGATCGACTGGTACGCCAGGGCCAGCTCGATCGCGTTCAGATCTTCCCGCTGCAGGTTCTCGATCAGCGCGATCTCCATCACCTGCTGGTCGGAGAAGTCGCGCACGACCGCCGGAATCGTCTCGTTGCCGATCAGCTGCGACGCCCGGTAGCGGCGCTCGCCCGCGATAATCTCGTAACCTTTCACGGCGCTGCGCACGATGATCGGCTGAATGACGCCGTGCTGCCTGATCGACTCGGCCAGTTCCCGGATCGCGTCCTCGTCGAACGTCTTGCGGGGTTGGTACGGATTCGGACGTATGTCGGCCAGCGGAATTTCGATGACCTTGTCATCGTCGCCTACCGTCAGGGAAGGAATCAGCGCGTCAAGCCCTTTCCCCAGCCGTCTGCTCATGGGTCATCACTTCCTTCGCCAATTCGAGGTAGACTTCCGCGCCTTTCGATTTCGGATCATACGTGATGATGGACTGCCCGTGGGAAGGCGCTTCGCTCAGGCGGACATTCCGCGGGATGATCGTCTGATACACCTTCTGCTGGAAATATTTCTTGACTTCTTCGATGACCTGGATGCCGAGGTTCGTCCGCGCGTCGAACATCGTGAGCAGGACGCCTTCGATCTTCAGCGACTTGTTCAGATGCTTCTGGACGAGGCGAACCGTGTTGAGAAGCTGGCTCAGACCCTCAAGCGCGTAATACTCGCATTGGATCGGAATGAGGACCGAGTCGGCGGCCGTCAGCGAGTTGATCGTCAGGATGCCGAGCGAAGGCGGGCAGTCGATCAGGATATAGTCGAACATGTCCCGCACGAGCGCCAACGACTTTTTCAACCGGATCTCCCGCGAGATCGTCGGCACCAGCTCAATCTCCGCGCCGGCCAGCTGAATCGTGGCGGGAATCAGCGTCAGTCCCGGGATGTTGGTTTCCACCATGGCATCGCGGGGATGAACGTCATTGATTAACACGTCATAGATGCAGTTCTCGACATCCGCCTTGTTGATGCCGATGCCGCTTGTCGTATTGCCCTGGGGATCGATATCGACGAGCAGCACCTTCCTTCCCAGCGATGCCAGCGACGCGCCCAGATTGACGGAGGTCGTCGTCTTGCCGACTCCGCCTTTCTGATTCGCGATCGCAATGATCTTCGACAATCCGGTTCACCTCTCACCTGCTGAGTTTGTTTGTGTCCGTTGGTTCCCGCGCCGGCCGCCGGCGGAGGAAGAACGCGCGCCCCGATTTCCGCGTGCCGGACTAGCGCTTCGGAATGCGGATGACGATCTCGTAATGTTCGCCGCAATCCCGTTCGTCCGTCATGATCTCGATCCCGGTTCCCGCCACCATCTCGACGGATTGGCGAATCGTGTTGAGCGCGAGGCGGACATCCTTCGCAAACGATATCTTCCTTGATGATTTTTTCGGCTTGGACGAAGCTTCTTTGTAGAACGCGGCGCGCGCTTCCGTCTGCTTCACGTTCAGCTCTTTCGAAATGATGTCCTCGAGCACCTTCACCTGGAGTTCTTCCGAATCAAGCGAAAGCAGCGCCCGCGCGTGGCGTTCCGTAATCTTGCGTTCCATGAGCGCCTGCTTCACCGGCTCGCTGAGGTGCAGCAGCCGCAGCTTGTTCGCGATCGTCGACTGGCTCTTGCCGAGGCGCTGCGCCAGACTCTCCTGCGTCAGGTTGTGCAGGTCCAGCAGCTTCTGGTAGGCGACCGCTTCTTCAATCGCGGTGAGCCCTTCCCGCTGCAGGTTCTCGATGAGCGCGATCGACGCCGCCTGGGAATCGTTGAATTCGCGGACGATCGCCGGAATCGTCTCGAGACCCAGCTTCCTGACGGCGCGCCAGCGCCGCTCGCCGGCGATGATCTCGTAACGTCCGTTCCGGACGCGCACGACAATCGGCTGGATGACGCCATGCGTGCGGATCGTCTGGCACAGCTCGTCGATTCGCTCGTCATCGAAAACCGTCCGCGGTTGAAAGGGGCTGGGATCAATTTCGCCCACGGGGATCTGTTTCACTTCATCCTGATTCGCCCGGTCTCCCAGACCAAACAGCCGGGAAAATTGCTCCTTCATCATGTGTCCATTCCCTACCCCATACAGAATGCCATTGCCGGTTCGCCCGGCCGACCGCGTCCGCGCATCCGCCCGCGGCACGGGACTTCCCGCGGCGCGCGGCGACATCCGGACTCGGCGAATGCTTCCGCGGCAGTCAAGCCAAGCGCGCAGCATATCCCGTCTTCACTGCCGAAACAAAACGCCGATGTTCCATCGGCGTGATGTGTTTGGATTCGTTGTTGCCATGCTGCGTCGAACCATCGCCATTCGCAAGCTTAATGATTCGAGACGGAAAATTGGATTTCCTGCTTGACAAACCGATTTTTCGCATTTGTTCACGGAAAATGTTTCACGTGGAACAACGGAAGGGAAGAGACGTCCCCCGAAGGGTTCAGGCGATCGGTTGCTTCGCCGGAACGCCCGGCTTGCGCGGATACTTCGCGGGCGTCCGTCCGGTCTTGCGGATCATCACGATGTGCCGGCCGGCCTGCTCGAACGGCAGCCGCAGCGCATGCACCGCCTCGAGCCTGCCGCCGAGTTCGGACATCGCCCGCCTTGCCTCTTCGATCTCGCCGGCCGGGTCGCTACCCTTCATCGCGGCGAACAGCCCGTCCGGGCGCGCGAACGGCAGGCAGAACTCGCACAGCACGTTCATCCTCGCGACCGCGCGGGCGGTCACGAGATCGTACCCGTCGCGATGGGCCGGCATCCTGCCCGCATCCTCCGCGCGCGCGTGCAGGCAGGTCACGCCGGCAAGGCCGAGTTCCGCGGTCAGATGCTCGAGGAACTTGATCCTTTTGCCGAGCGAGTCGACGATCAGCACCCCGAGATGCGGGAACAGGATCTTGAGCGGCAGGCTCGGAAAGCCCGCGCCCGAACCGATGTCCGCCAGCCTGCCGATCCCGTTCATATCCAGATGGAACGCCGGTGTCAGCGAGTCGTAAAAGTGTTTCTCGTACACCGCTTCCCGCTCGGTGATCGCCGTCAGGTTCATCCGCTCGTTCCATTCGACGAGCAGCCGGAAGTAGGTCTCGAACTGTTCGCTTCGCTCCGGCGTGATCTCCAGGTTCCGCTCCGCGAGCTGCTTCTCAAACCAGGAAGGAACGCTCAAGCGTCACGACCCCCGCGCCGCCGTCACGCGGTTGTAATGCTCCAGATGCACGAGCAGGATGGACAGGTCGGCCGGCGAGACGCCCGAGATGCGCGAGGCCTGCCCGATCGAGATCGGCCGGATCGCGGTCAGCTTCTGCTTCGCTTCGGTCGACAGGCCGTGCACGGCGTAGTAGTCGATGTCTTCCGGAATCCGCTTCTGCTCCATCTTGTTCAGCCGCTCCACCTGCTGCATCTGCTTCTCGATGTAGCCCGCGTATTTGATCTGGATCTCGACCTGCTCCTTCATCTCCTCGGTGAGCTCCACCGGCGAAGGCGTCACCGCCTCGATCATTGCGTACGTCACTTCCGGACGGCGCAGCAGCGTCGCCGCGTCGACCGTGTTCTGCGCCGGGGCGGAACCGGCCGCCTCCAGCACCCGCTGCGCTTCCTCCGGCCGCAGCTTCACCGTCTTCAACCGTTCGATCTCGTCCTCGACCTTCTTCTTCTTGTCGAGGAACTTCCGGTACCGCTCCTCGCTGATCAGCCCGATCTCGTAGCCGATCGGCGTCAGGCGCAGGTCGGCGTTGTCGTGGCGCAGCAGCAGCCGATATTCGGCGCGCGATGTGAGCAGCCGGTACGGCTCGTTCGTTCCCTTTGTCACGAGATCGTCGATCAGCACGCCGATGTACCCTTGCGCCCGCGAGAGGATGACCGGCTCCTTGCCCTGCACCTTGCGCGCGGCGTTGATGCCCGCCATGATCCCCTGGGCGGCCGCTTCCTCATAGCCGGACGTGCCGTTGAGCTGGCCGGCCGTGAACAGACCTTCGACGAGCTTCGTCTCCAGCGAAGGCTTGAGCTGCGTCGGCACGATGACGTCGTACTCGATCGCGTAGCCGGGCCGCATCATCTCGGCGTTCTCGAGCCCCGGCACCGAGCGGAGCATCTTGAGCTGCAGCTCCTCCGGCATGCTCGTCGACAGCCCCTGCACGTAATACTCCTTCGTGTTCCGCCCCTCCGGCTCGAGGAAAATCTGATGCTTCGGCTTGTCGGCGAAGCGGACGATCTTGTCCTCGATCGACGGACAATAGCGCGTGCCCGTACCTTCGATCAGGCCCGAATACATCGGCGCCCGGTGCAGGTTCTCCTGGATGATCCGGTGCGTCTCTTCCGATGTATAGGTAAGCCAGCACGGCAACTGCTCGACTTCGCGATATTCCGTCTCATAGGAGAAGTACTTCGGCTTCTCGTCGCCCGGCTGGATCTCCGTCTTCGAGAAATCGATCGTGTCTCCGTGGATCCGCGGCGGCGTGCCGGTCTTGAACCGGATCAGCTCGAAGCCGAGCGAGCGCAGCGATTCCGACAGCTTCACGGAAGGCTGCTGGTTGTTCGGCCCGCTCTCGTACATCAGTTCGCCGATGATGATCTTGCCGCGCAGGTAGGTGCCCGTCGTCACGACGACCGCCTGCGCGTAATATTCGGCCCCCGTCCGCGTCCGCACGCCCTTGCAGCGGCCGCCTTCGACGATCAGTTCCTCGGCCATCGCCTGGCGGAGCGTGAGCCGCTCGGTCCGCTCGAGCGTCTGCTTCATCGTGTGCTGATACAGGAATTTGTCCGCCTGCGCGCGCAGCGCGTGGACCGCCGGACCCTTGCCCGTGTTCAGCATCCGCATCTGGATGAACGTCTTGTCGATGTTCCGTCCCATCTCGCCGCCGAGCGCGTCGATCTCGCGCACGACATGCCCCTTCGCGGGCCCGCCGATCGACGGGTTGCACGGCATGAACGCCACCATGTCCAGGCTGATCGTAAGCAGCAGCGTCTCGCAGCCCATCCGCGCCGCGGCGAGCGCCGCTTCGCAGCCCGCATGTCCCGCGCCGACGACGATCACATCATAATGTCCCGCTTCGTATCCCACGTTCTCACCCTCTTTCGCATCAAAACAACCCGCCGTCCCGGCACGGTCACTTCCCGAGACAGAACTGCGAGAAAATCTGGTCAATCAGCGATTCTCCGGCCGTGTCGCCCGTAATCTCGCCAAGCCGCTCCCACGCCAGCCGGACGTCGATCTGCACGATGTCGATCGGCACGCCGGCCTCCGTCGACTGAATCGCGTCGACGAGCGCCTGCTCCGCCTGCTTCAGCAGCGCGGCGTGGCGGGCGTTCGAGACGAAGGTCTCCTCGTTGCCCTCCAGTTTGCCGCTGAAGAACAGGGCGGCGATCGCCTGTCCGAGCTCTTCGAGGCCGGCGCCTTCCTTCACCGACATCGGCACGACGGCCGCTTCGGGCAGCAGCCGGCGCACTTCGTCTTCATCCAGCTTCGCGGGCAGGTCGGATTTGTTCAGGATCACGATTGCCTGCCTGCCCGCCGCCTGCCCGAGCAGCGTCCGGTCGTCCTCGTGCAGCGGTTCGGACCGGTTCAGCACGACGAGCAGCAGGTCGGCGTCCGACAGCGCCGAACGCGACCGCTCGACGCCGATCCGCTCGACGACGTCGGTCGTCTCGCGGATGCCGGCCGTATCGAGCAGCCGCAGCGGTATGCCGCTCACCGTCACATATTCCTCGATGACGTCGCGCGTCGTCCCGGGGATGTCGGTCACGATCGCGCGCTCGGCGCCCGCGAGCAGGTTGAGCAGCGACGACTTGCCGACATTGGGCCGGCCGACGATCGCGGTCATCAGCCCGTCGCGCAATATTCTGCCTTCGTTCGCCGTTTTTAACAGCCTCCGGATCTCTTCGAGCGCTTCCCCGCACCGCTCGCGGATGAAGGCGCTCGTCAGCTCCTCGACGTCGTGCTCGGGATAGTCGATGTTCACTTCGAGATGCGCGAGCAGCTCGATCAGCCGCTGCCGGAGCTCCCGGATCTTCCGCGACAGCGTCCCTTCGACCTGCTTCAGCGCCACCTTCATCGCCCGCTCCGATTTCGAGCGGATCAAATCCATGACCGCCTCCGCCTGGGCCAGGTCGATGCGCCCGTTCAGGAAAGCGCGCCGCGTGAACTCGCCCGGCTCCGCAAGGCGGATCGCGCCTCCGGCCAGCAGGAGATCGAGCACCCGCCGCACCGGCACGACGCCGCCGTGCACGCTGATCTCGACGACATCCTCGGCCGTGAACGACCTCGGGGCGCGCATGACCGTGACGAGCGCTTCGTCAATCGTCTCCCCCGTCGACGGGTTGACGATCTTCGCATACTGCACCGTATGGGTCGCCGCTTCCTTCAGGCCGACCTTCGCGCGCACATAGGGCGCCGCTGCCTCGATCGCCGCGGGTCCGCTGATCCGGATGACGGCGATCCCGCTTTCGCCGACGGCCGTCGCGATCGCGGCGATCGTATCGTCATGCATGCTGTCCAATCCTTTCAAAAAAAGGCAATGCCTCGCGTGACGAGCCATTGCCGCGGTAAAATTGCGTGTCTTGCGTGTTACGTGACTACTTGAGCGTGATGACGACGCGCCGGTTCGGTTCTTCGCCCTTGCTGAACGTCTTCACCCTCGGATGGTTCTGCAATGCCGTGTGGATCACCTTGCGCTCCTGCGGAGTCATCGGCTCCAGAACGACCTCCTTGCCGGTCCGGACCACCCGCCGCGCGAGCCGCTCGGACAGATCCTCGAGCGTCTTGCGCCGCCGCTCGCGGAAATCCTCGGCATCCAGGATGATGCGCACATGGGCGCGCGAGCGCCGGCTGGCGACGACGTTCGCCAGATATTGCAGCGCGTCGAGCGTCGAGCCCCTGCGGCCGATCAGCAGCCCCATGTCGCCTTCGCCCGACATCGCCAGCTTCAGACCGTCGCGCGTCACGCTTCGGCTGATTTCGATCTCAACCCCCATCGATCCCGCGACTTCGCGCAGGAATCGTTCCGCCGCTTCCGCGGCCTTGTCGATGTCGCCCGCTTCCGCGCGAGCTTCTTCGACATCCGGTTCCGACTCCTCGCCGTCGTCGAAGAATGTCGCTTCTTCGACATCGTCATCGGAACCGACGGCATCCGTCAAGACATCCGCTTCTTCGGCGGCTTCAGCCGCCGGCGGTCCGGCCGGGACCGCGTCGGGCGCGGCCGCCTCCGGCTCCTCGATGAGCTCGAGTTCCACCCTGGCCGGCCTTGCGCCGAACAGTCCGAACAGGCCGCGCGAAGGCTGCTCCAGCACGTTCACCTTCACGCGGTCGATCGTTGTCCCGAGCTGTGCGAGACCGCTGTTCACCGCAGCTTCGATCGTCTTTCCGGATGCCGTGACCTTCTTCATTTCGCAGGGGCCTCCTTCGGTTTGCCCTTGTCGGATGAGCGCACGTACAGGAAATAGTTCTGGATGATCGTATAGATGTTGCTGTAGATCCAGTACAGCGGCAACGCCGCCGGGAACGACAGCGCCATGACGAAAATCATGACAGGGAAAATCATCAGAATCGCCTGCATTGGTCCGGTCGGTTGCTGCGGCATCATCTTCGATTGAATGAACGTCGTGATTGCGGCGATCACCGGCAGCGCCCAGGCGATGACGCCCTGCTGCTGCGGCGCGAGGCCGAGCTGGATGCCGAGGAACGCGTACTTGCGGATGTCCGGATTCCAGTAGATCGCGTTGTACAGCGCGATGAAGATCGGCATCTGGATCAGCAGGGGCAGACAACCCGCCATCGGATTGATCTGGTGCTGCATGAACAGCTTCATCGTCTCTTCGTTGAGCTTCTGCTGGTTGTTCTTGTATTTCTCCCGGAGCTTCATCAACTCGGGCTGGATCGCCTGCATCGCCTTCGAGCTCCGGTATTGCTTCAGCGTCAGCGGCAGGATCAGCGTGCGGACGATGATCGTCAGCACGAGGATGGACAGCCCGTAGTTGCCGCCCAGCCATTCGGCGAACTTATCCAGCATCACCGCGAACCAGTAGACGAAATTGCGCTCCCAGAAGTTACCCTGGAGCAAATCTTCGGTACTGGCCGTATGGTCAACCGGCGCGCAGCCCGCAAGCAGCAGAAGCGCCGCCGCGGCCGGCAGCAGCAGCCATTTGCGCGATCGTGACAACAGACAAAACTCCCCTCTTGAGAAGACAAACATTCCCTTTACACTATATCACAATTCATGGTCCGAAGAAAACTCGCCTATACGTGCCTCCGGCCTTGCGGCCGCGGCCCGTCCCCGGGTCTTCCGCCGTTCCGGCGTCCGGCGTCTCCTCCCGGCGTTGCGCCCTCCAGCAGGCCGGCCTTGCGCAGCGCGTGCAGGAGGCTCCTCTCCAGATCCTTCGTCTTCATCCCGAGCGCCGGCCGCCGGACGATCACGATGAAGTCCGTCCGGTTCGCGATCTTGTCCGCGTTCAGCCGGATCAGTTCCTTCACCACCCTGCGGATCCGGTTGCGGACGACCGCGCCGCCAAGCTTCCGGCTCACCGACACGCCCGCACGGAATCGCTCGGTCTCGGACCGCTTCATCCAATAGACGACGAACTGGCTGTTCGCGAACGAACGTCCCGTCTTGTAGATGCGGCTGAAGTCGCTTCGGCTGCGCAATCGCAGCTTCTTCTGCATCACCATCACCGAACCTTTCATCCGGAAGACCGGCCGCCGGAGAGAGCGAATAAAAAAAGACCACGCTCCGTGGTCTTTCGCGTCAAGCGCTCAGTACTTTTCTTCCCTTCTTGCGGCGAGCCGCCAACACCTTGCGGCCGTTCTTCGTGCTCATCCGCTTCCGGAAGCCGTGCACTTTCTTCCGCTTGCTCACGTTCGGCTTGAACGTCGGTTTCATCCTGCCTGACACCTCCCGCCCCGATTGCTGTTTCTACAATACAATGGAATGCGCTTTTCCAACCCGGCGGACCTCCTCCGGTCCAACCGGAAAAATGCCCTTACAATTAAACCATACCCATCCGCCAAAGTCAAGTTCATGGATAAACGGAACGTTGCCGGCGCCCCGGCGCGATCGTCCCCCGACCATCGGATCTGTTGATAACCATGCGCGAACGCCGTCGAAAAGCACCGGATTGTCAACAACTTTTCAACAGAATTGACGGTTGTTCATAATTTTTGTGCACACCCCGGGGGATTGTGGATATTTTGGAGCAAACGTTGAAATCAAGGGGCCGGTCTGCTATGATATTTATGCTTCTACCTGTGGACATCTGAGTGAATCCCTCTGATTTATCAACATTTTGTGGATAACTTTGTGAGCAATTCACTCCCCTTTGGATAATTCACAACGGTAAACCGTGCAAATTGTGGATGAATCGCCTCGCCAATTCTTCTTTTCGACACATCGCAGCTCACCGACCGATGGCAACGGTGCCGGCCGTCTCCGGCGCTTCGACTTTCCTTCGCGGTCCCCGGGCCGGTTTCGGAGGAGAGGCGTATTCCCTTTTGCCCTTTTTTTCGGAAATGGCGCGATTGCGGCGGAGAACGGGCGGCGGACAGAGGGGCGGACGACAAGTTCGTAAGGAGTGACGGTCATTGGACAGCCAACCCCGCGAAATCTGGCAGCAGGCGCTGTCGATTATCCAGACCCGGGTCAGCAAGCCCAGTTTCGATACATGGTTCAAAGAGACGAACATGCGCTTCCTCTCGGACCGGCTCGTGCTGATCACCACGCCGCAGGCCTTCGCGGTCGAATGGCTCGAAAGCCGCTATACGCGGTATATCCGCGAAGCGCTCGAGGACTGCCTCGGCTATCCGGTCGACATCAAGTTCGCGCTCGAGGAGCAGAAGGCGGCCGAGCCCCAGGCCGAACCGCCGGCCGTGCGCAGGCCCGTCGTCGTCCACGAAGAGCCCGCCGGGCACATGCTCAACCCGAAATATACATTTGAAACGTTCGTCATCGGCGCGAACAACCGGTTCGCCCACGCGGCGTCGCTCGCGGTGGCGGAAGCCCCGGCGAAGGCGTACAACCCGCTGTTCCTCTACGGCGGCGTCGGGCTCGGCAAGACGCACCTCATGCACGCCATCGGCCATTACATACTGGAACACAATCCGGACATGCGGGTGCTGTACATCTCGTCCGAGAAGTTCACGAACGAGTTCATCAACGCGATCCGCGACAACCGCGGCGAGAGCTTCCGGATGAAGTACCGCAACATCGACGTGCTCTTGATCGACGACATCCAGTTTCTCGCGGGCAAGGAGCAGACGCAGGAGGAATTTTTCCACACCTTCAACGCGCTTCACGAGGAGCGGAAGCAGATCGTCATCTCGAGCGACCGTCCGCCGAAGGAGATCCCGACGCTCGAAGAGCGGCTCCGCTCGCGGTTCGAGTGGGGGCTCATCACCGACATCCAGCCGCCGGATCTCGAGACCCGGATCGCGATCCTGCGCAAGAAGGCGAAGGCCGAGAACCTCGACATCCCGAACGAGGCGATGCTCTACATCGCGAACATGATCGACACGAACATCCGGGAGCTCGAAGGCGCGCTCATCCGCGTCGTGGCCTATTCGTCGCTCATCAACCAGGACATCACGACCCATCTGGCGGCGGAGGCGCTGAAGGACATCATCTCCACCAACCGTCCGAAGATGATCACGATCCAGGACATCCAGGCGAGGGTCGGCGAATACTTCGGCCTCCGGATCGACGAATTCAAGGCGCGCAAGCGGACGAAGGCGGTCGCGTTCCCGCGGCAGGTCGCGATGTATCTCGCGCGCGAGCTGACCGACCATTCGCTGCCGAAGATCGGCGACGCGTTCGGCGGCCGCGACCATACGACGGTCATCCACGCCCACGACAAAATTTCGAAGCAGCTGGAGACGGACCGCGAACTGCAGCAGATCATCCGGACGCTCACCGAACGGATCCGCGGCGGACAACCTTGAACAACCGTCACGCCTATGCACACGGTTATGCACATGTGGATAGGCGTCTTTTGTCGAACTCCGCGCCGCTTATCCACATATTCAGCCGGACTATTACTATTACTACGACAGAAAATAATATGATATTCATCATAAGGCGAAGATGCGAAACAAAGACGAGCACCGCCGACGGGAGGAACGCATGAAACTGACCATCCGCAAAAACGAACTGAACGAAGCCGTCCAGCAGGCGGCGAAGGCCGTCTCCTCGCGGCCGGCCATTCCGATTCTGTCCGGAATCAAGTTTGACGCCGACCCTCAGGGACTTACGCTGACCGCCAGCGACACCGAAATTTCGATCCAGACCCATGTTCCCGCCGAAATCGACGGCGAACCGATCGTCCGTGTCGAGCGGCCGGGAAGCATCGTTCTTCCCGCACGGTTCATGGCGGAGATCGTCAAGAAACTGCCCGAGGATGAAGTCGAATTTGAACAGCAGGGCGGATTCCAGGTCACGATCCGCTCCGGCGCGACGGACATCCAGATGATCGGGCTTGATGCCGAGGAATTCCCGTTGCTCCCCGACATCGGCCGGCAGCAGGTGTTCACCATGCCGGGCGAGCTGCTGAAGAACATGATCCGGCAGACCATTTTTGCCGCGTCGACGAACGAGCAGACCCCGATTCTGACCGGCATCCAGTGGCAGATGCAGGGGGGCGAGCTGAAGTTCACGGCGACCGACCGGCACCGCCTGTCCACCTGCTCGGCCGGCGTCGACGCGCCGGAAGGCGAACGGTTCGCGAGCATCGTCATCGCGGCGCGGACGCTCAATGAGCTGTCCCGCATCATTCCCGATTCGCAGGATCCCGTCGAGATCGCCGCGGCCGACAACCAGGTGCTGTTCAGGATCGGGCGCGTCCTGTTCTATTCGCGCGTGCTTGATGGCGCCTATCCGGACACGTCGCGGATCATCCCGCAGGAATTCAAGACGGAGATGGAGATCGACACCCGGCGGCTGACCGAAGCGATCGACCGCGCCTATCTCATGTCGCGCGAGGAGAAGACGAACATCGTGCGCATCGTGACGCTCGGCGGCGGCGACATCGAGATCTCGTCCAGCTCGACCGAGCTCGGCCGCGTCACCGAACAGATTCGCACGGTCCGGCTCGAAGGCGACGAGCTGCGCATCGCGTTCAACTCGAAATACATGCTTGACGCGCTCCGGGTCATCGACAGCGAGAGGATCTTCATCGGGTTCAACGGGTCCATGAGCCCGATCGTCATCCGTCCGACCGACGGAGACCGCCAGCTCCACATCATTCTGCCGTACCGCACGACCGGCTGACAGTCCTGAAGGAAAGGAACGTCCGCATGAAACCGATCGCGATCAAGACCGAGCCGATTGAGCTCGGCCAATTTCTGAAGCTGGCCGGCGTCGTCGACACCGGAGGCCAGGCGAAGGCCCTGCTGGCCGAGGGCGCGGTGCGCGTCAACGGCGAGCCGGAAGCGCGCCGCGGACGGAAGCTGCATGCGGGAGATACGGTCGAGGTCGCCGGGTACGGCGCGTACACGGTCGAGGTCGTGAAGCCGTGAGGCTGAAATCGATCGAGCTTGCGCACTACCGCAACTACGAATCGCTCAGGCTGGAGACGGACCATATGGTCAACGTCTTCATCGGCCCGAACGCGCAGGGCAAAACCAATCTGCTCGAGGCGATCTTCGTGCTGGCGCTCGCGAGGTCGCACCGGACGTCGAAGGACCGGGAGCTGATCGGCTGGAACAGTACGATGGCGCGCGCGGCGGGCGAAGCGGAGCGTCGCTACGGCGAGGTCAGCCTCGAGATCGTGTTCACCGAGCAAGGCAAGCGCGCGAAGGTGAACGGTCTGGAACAGCGCCGGCTCAGCGAGTTCGTCGGCACGCTGAACGTCGTCATGTTCGCCCCCGAAGACCTCGAGATCGTCAAGGGCGCGCCTGGCGTCCGCCGGCGGTTCCTCGACATGGAGATCGGCCAGATCCAGCCCGGCTATCTGCACGCGATGCAGCAATACGCCAAAGTGCTGATGCAGCGCAACCGCTATCTGAAGACGGCCACCCCCGGCACGAAGCACGATCTGCTCGACGTCTGGGACGAGCAGCTTGCTTCCTGGGGTGTTAAATTGATGAAGAAAAGGCAACAATTTATCGTGAAACTGCGGCAGTGGGCGGCCTCGATCCACGCCGGCATCACGGGCGGCGGCGAGGAGCTCGCGGTCGATTACCGGCCTTCGTTCGAGATGGCGGACGGGGAAGAAGAAGCTGTTTTGTTTGAACGTTTTATGGTAAAGTTATCACAGGCAAGAGAGCAAGAGCTGCGCCGCGGCGTGACGCTGATCGGACCGCATCGGGACGATCTCCTGCTGCGGATCAACGGCATGGAGGCGCAGGCTTACGGATCCCAGGGCCAGCAGCGGACGACGGCGCTGTCGCTCAAGCTGGCCGAGATCGAGCTGATTCGCGAGGAAACCGGCGAATATCCGGTTTTGTTGCTGGACGACGTGTTGTCGGAGCTCGACCGGAACCGGCAGACGATGCTCATCGACACGTTCCAGCGCAAGGTGCAGACGTTCATCACGACGACCAGCCTCGACAGCGTCGACATGGAGAAGCTGCGCGACGCCTGCCTGTATCGGGTGAAAGACGGCCGCGCGGAGAAAGCGTAAAGCCGATGCGGAAGGAGCACGAACACGATGTATGTCCATCTGGGCGGAGAGCGGATCGTCCGGGCCAGCGAGCTTGTGGCGATTTTCGACGTTTCGATTGAGCAGTCTTCGCGGATTTCCCGGCAGTTCACCACGTGGGCGGCAAAGCGCAAGAACGTGGAAGTGATCGGCGAAGAAGAGCCGAAATCGATCGTGGTGACCACCCAGAAAGTGTATTATTCCCCTGTTTCATCCTCCACGCTGAAGAAGCGGACGCATCAGCTGCCTGACGTGTAACCCTCCGCAAGGTACGAAGCAGCAGTCGAGAGGAGCAGTGAACAAGGCATGACGGAAAGCCGGCATGTTTACGACGAGAGTCAGATTCAGGTGCTGGAAGGGCTCGAGGCCGTACGCAAACGGCCCGGCATGTATATCGGTTCCACGAGTTCGAGAGGGCTTCACCATCTCGTCTGGGAGGTCGTCGACAACAGTATTGACGAAGCGCTTGCCGGTTACTGCACGCGCATCGAGGTGGTCATCCGGAAGGACGGCAGCGTGACGGTCATCGACAACGGGCGGGGCATCCCGGTCGGCGAGCATCCGAAGATGAAGCGGCCGACGCTCGAAGTCGTGCTGACGGTGCTGCACGCGGGCGGCAAGTTCGGCGGCGAAGGATACAAGGTGTCCGGCGGTCTGCACGGCGTCGGCGTCTCCGTCGTGAACGCCCTCTCCGAGCATCTGACCGTCGAGGTCAAGCGGGACGGGCACATTCACCGGCAGGAGTACAAGCGCGGCGTGCCGCTGTACGACGTGCGCGTCGTCGGCGAGACGGACGAGACGGGAACGACGGTCACGTTCAAGCCCGACCCGGAAATTTTCACCGAAACGACCGAATTCGAATATGACACGCTGCAGACGCGGATCCGCGAGCTGGCGTTCCTGAACAAGGGTATCGAGATCGTGCTGCGCGACGAGCGGACCGGCGCGGAGGATACCTACAAATACGACGGCGGCATCATCGAATTCGTCCAGTATTTGAACCGCAACAAGGAACTGCTGCACGAGCAGCCGATCTATGTCGAGGGCATGCGCGAGAACATCCAGGTCGAGATCGCGCTGCAGTACAACGACAGCTATACGGAGAACATCTACTCGTTCGCGAACAACATCCACACGCACGAAGGCGGCACGCACGAATCCGGCTTCAAGAGCGCGCTGACCCGGATCGTCAACGAATATGTCCGCCGCATCGGCCTGCTCAAGGACAACGATTCGAACCTGACGGGCGAGGACGTGCGGGAGGGGCTGACGGCGATCATCTCCGTCAAGATTCCGGAGCCGCAGTTCGAGGGGCAGACGAAGACGAAGCTCGGCAACGGCGAGGTGCGCGGCATCGTCGAATCGCTGTTCGCCGAGAAATTCCAGGAATTCCTCGACGAGAACCCGTCCGTGGCGCGGCGCATCTCGGAGAAGGGCGTGCAGGCCGCGCGGGCGCGGGAGGCGGCGCGGAAGGCGCGCGAGCTGACCCGGCGCAAGAGCGCGCTCGAGGTGAGCGCCCTGCCCGGCAAGCTGGCCGATTGCTCGTCCAGGGACGCGTCGATCTGCGAACTGTATATCGTCGAAGGCGATTCGGCGGGCGGATCGGCGAAGCAGGGGCGCGACCGCCACTTCCAGGCGATCCTTCCGCTCCGGGGCAAAATTCTGAACGTCGAGAAGGCGAGGCTCGACCGGATTCTCACCAACGAAGAGATCCGCGCGATCATTACGGCGATCGGCACCGGAATCGGCGAAGATTTCGACCTGTCGAAGGCTCGCTATCACAAAATCATCATCATGACCGACGCGGACGTCGACGGCGCCCACATCCGGACGCTGCTGCTGACGTTCTTCTACCGGTACATGCGCCAGATCATCGAGGCGGGATATGTGTACATCGCGCAGCCGCCGCTTTACAAGATCGAACGAAACAAGGTTGTCCGCTACGCGCTGAACGACGCGGAACGCGACAGGATTCTCGCCGAATTCGGAGACGGCGCGAAGGTGAACATCCAGCGCTACAAGGGTCTCGGCGAAATGGACGCCGGGCAGCTGTGGGAGACGACGATGGATCCGGAGAACCGCACGATGCTGCAGGTGACGATTCAGGACGCGATCCAGGCGGACGCCATTTTCGACACGCTGATGGGCGACAACGTCGAGCCGCGGCGGGAATTCATCCAGGCCAACGCGAAGTTCGTCAAGAATCTCGACATCTGACAGGAGCCGTCCGGCATTACCGGACGGCTCTCCTTCGTCTTGCGCGGAAGGCGCGGCTGACGCGGCTCTTGTTCCGGAATCTGCCGTAGGCGGCCGCATAGCGGTAAATTTTGCGGAATATCGATTTGTTCTTCAGTTTGCGGAAGATGAACGGATCGGGCGCCGTATTGACCTCGAGGATCCACGTTTTCAGCGAGCTGTCGACTGCGACGTCGAGGCCGATTTCCTTCAGGCCCGGCCAGCGCCGCTGCAATTGCCTGGCCGTGTCGACGCCCAGCTTGCGGAGCTGCGCGGCGCAGGCCTTCCGCCGTTCGGCGTCGAGATGGGGGCGCATGAGCACGGACCAGGCCATCGGCGTTCCGCCGCTGTGGTAGTTCGTCACGATTTTTCGCGGATGCGCGAGCCGGCCGATGATGCCCGTCGCCTCCCATTCGCCGGCGGGCGACTTCTGCACCATGACGCGGATGTCGAACCGCCGCCCTTTGTATTTGAGCAGTCGGATGCCCCGCTGCGCGACGTACACGCCCTTGTTTTTCAGTCGCTGCAGTCCGTCGTACAGCGAATCGGTCGAACCGAACCGGAAAGAGCGGGTGCCGGTCCGCGCGAGATAACCGTCGGATGTCCGTTCCACCCGGATGACCCCTTTGCCGTACGTGCCCTTGTCCGGTTTGACATAGACCATGCCGTAGCGGTGCAGCATGTCGGACAGCGATTCGCGCGTCAATCTCCGGGTATCCGGGATCAGCTCGCGCAATCCGGCGTTCCGCATTAATACCTCGGTTTTCGCAAGCTTGCTTCTCACGCGTTGGATGGCCAACGGGCGTCGGCTCCTTTCGATCGCGCGGGAAACCGGCGGTCTGGAATTTCCGGACAACCCTTGCGATGAGTGGTATAATAGACTGAGGAAGACGAACTGCCTTCCTCAGCCAATCCAGCATATGCGCGATCGCCTGCGCGCGCCTCCGCTTTCGCCGCTTTCGTACCGTCCGGGGCGAGCGCCGGAATACGTTTATTTGTGCGGATTTGGTGAAAGTAATATAATAGTCTGGAGAGCATTCGTTGGAAGGATTGTCGGAATCGGCTGATTTTTCGCGGGTTTTGTCCCTTGAACGGGCCGATTGTTTTTACGCGTTGGCAACGGATTTATTCGATTGGAAGGGCTTATCGGCGCGGCACCTAGCGCAATGATGCGCCGCCATTGGCCGCGCGGAAGATCGGGAGGTAGAGCATGGCGGAAGAGAACCGTTCCCAGATCAGAGATCGCGATATCAGCACGGAGATGCGGGATTCATTCCTGGATTACGCGATGAGCATCATCGTCAGCCGTGCTCTGCCCGACGTGCGCGACGGGCTGAAACCGGTTCACCGCCGGATTCTGTACGCGATGTCCGAGCTCGGCATGTCGCCGGACAAGCCATACAAGAAGTCGGCCCGGATCGTCGGCGAAGTCATCGGGAAATACCATCCGCACGGCGACGCGGCCGTCTACGAGACGATGGTCCGGATGGCGCAGGATTTCTCGCTTCGTTACATGCTTGTCGACGGCCACGGCAACTTCGGCTCGGTCGACGGCGACTCGGCGGCGGCGATGCGGTACACGGAAGCGCGGCTGTCGAAGATCGCGATGGAAATGCTGCGCGACATCGGCAAAGAGACGATCGACTTCGTTCCGAACTACGACGGCGAGGAGCGGGAGCCGTCCGTACTGCCCGCGAGGTTCCCGAACCTGCTTGTCAACGGCGTATCCGGCATCGCCGTCGGCATGGCGACGAACATACCGCCGCACAATCTGACGGAAGTGATCAACGGCATCCAGGCGATGATCAGGAATCCGGACATTATGCCGCTTGAACTGATGGATTACGTCAAGGGTCCGGACTTCCCGACGGCCGCGATCGTCATGGGCCGCGAAGGCATCCGCCAGGCGTACATGACCGGCCGCGGCTCGATCACGATGCGCGCCCGGGCGGAGATCGAGGAATCGGGCGGCAAGCCCCGCATCATCGTGCACGAGCTGCCGTATCAGGTCATCAAGGCGCGGCTCGTCGAGAAGATCGCCGATCTTGTGCGCGAGAAGCGGATTGACGGCATCACCGACCTGCGGGACGAATCGGACCGCAACGGCATGCGCATCGTCATCGAGCTCCGGCGCGACGTCAACCCGAACATCGTGCTCAACAACCTGTACAAGCATACGCCGATGCAGACGAACTTCGGCATCAACATGCTGGCGCTCGTGGACGGCGAACCGAAGATCCTGAACCTGAAGGACCTGTTGTATCATTATTTGCAGCACCAGATTGTCGTTATTCGCCGCCGGACCGAATACGATCTGAAGAAAGCCGAGGCGCGCGCCCACATTCTCGAAGGGCTGCGCATCGCGCTCGACCATATCGACGAGATCATCAACCTGATCCGCGCGTCGCGCACGACCGATGAGGCGCGGGACGGGCTGATCGCGCGGTTCGGGTTCAGCACGGATCAGGCTCAGGCGATCCTCGACATGCGGCTGCAGCGCCTCACCGGGCTGGAACGCGAGAAGATCGAGGAAGAATACGCCGAACTGCTGCAGAAGATTGCCGAATACAAGGCGATTCTCGCCGACGAGGGGCTCGTGCTGCAGATCATCCATGACGAACTGGAAGAGATCAAGCAGAAATACGGCGACGAGCGCCGCACCGAGATCACGTCCAGCGAGAACGAGATCCTCGACGAAGACCTCATTCCGCGCGAGGACGTCGTCATCTCGATTACGCACGGCGGGTACATCAAGCGGATACCGGTGACGACCTATCGCAGCCAGAAGCGAGGCGGCAAGGGCGTGATCGGCATGGAGACGAAGGAGGACGATTTCGTCGAGCATCTGTACGTCTCCAACACGCATCACTATCTGCTGTTCTTCACGGACAAGGGCAAGGTGTTCCGGCTCAAGGCGTACGAAATTCCGGAACTCGGCCGGACCGCGAGGGGCACGCCGATCATCAACCTCATCCAGATCGAGCCGGGCGAAAAGATCAACGCGGTCATCCCGATCGAACGGTTCGATCCGGATCTGTACCTGTTCTTCGCGACGAAGCAGGGCATCGTGAAGAAGACGCCGCTGGACGACTATTCGAACATCCGCAAGGTCGGCCTGATCGCGATCAACCTGCGCGAAGACGACGAATTGATCAGCGTGAAGCTGACCGACGGCGCCCGCGAGATCATCATGGGGACGAGCCAGGGCATGTCGATCCGGTTCCCCGAGCAGGAAGTCCGGCCCATGGGCCGCTCGGCGACCGGGGTGAAGGGCATCCAGCTCGACGAAGGCGACAGCGTCATCGACATGGACGTCGTCGATCCGGATCTGGACGTGCTGATCGTCACGGAGAAAGGATACGGCAAGCGGACGCCGGCCGGCGAGTACCGGGTGCAGAGCCGCGGCGGCAAAGGCATCAAGACGCTCAACATCACGGAGAAGAACGGCTCGGTCGTCAGCCTGAAGATGGTCGCGGACGACGAAGATCTGATGATCATGACGTCCGCCGGCACGCTGATTCGCACGAGCATAGCCGGCATCTCCACGATGGGACGCAATACGCAAGGGGTAAAATTAATCAACATCCGGGAAGACGATTCGGTCGCGACCGTGACCCGCGTCAGCCGGTCGGAAGAGTCGGATGAAGCAGAACGCGGATCGGAAGGATCGGACGAAAGCGGAGAATCGTGACAGTCCGGTTGGATATGGAGGGGTACGCACATGCCTACGGTCCCGCTGTCACAGGTGAAATTGGGGGATCGTTTTGCCTCCGATGTGATCACGCCGCTTGGCGGCACGCTGTTCCGCAAAGGTCGGGTCGTAACATCGCGCGAATATGAAATCCTGCAGGCGTTTCTCGTCAAACAGGTCGACATCGAGCCTCGCGAAGGCATAGAAGAGGTCGTGGTGTCGGAAGATCCGCTCATGACAAGATTCGATATCGAATACGACCGGCTGATCCATCTGATCCGCCGTCTGTTCGTATCGAACTCGAGCGGCTTCGGGCTGCCGATGATGGACATCCGCACCCGGCTCGAGAATGTGCTGGCCCATATCGAAGAATACCATGTGCTGACGTTCAATCCGAAGATCGTCGACAACCAGGATTTCCTGTATCACAAAAGCGCGCTGACGGCCGTGACGTCCTATCAACTGGCGCAATGGTGCTCGTTCCCGAAGAAGGACTGGGTGCCCATGGCGCTCGCGGGCTTGTTCCACGATATCGGCATGTTCCGGATCGACCCGAACATCGTGTACAAGTCCGGCAGGCTGACGGCGTCCGAGCAGGAAGAGATCCGAAATCATACGAAACACGGCTACAACCTGCTCAAGAACGTCACGGCCATCAATGAAGGCGTCAGACTTGCGGCGTTGCAGCACCACGAAAAAATGGACGGCAGCGGCTACCCGCTCGGACTGAAGGGCGACAACATCCATCCGTATGCGCGCCTTGTCGCCGTGGCCGATGTCTACCATACCATCACGCTGGAGCGCAGCTACCGGAAGGCGATTTCGCCGTATCTTGCGCTCGAGCAGATTCTGAACGAATCGTTCGGCAAGCTCGATCCGGTGATTGTGCGTACGTTCGTCGAAAAGGCGACCTCGTTCCACAACGGCATGGTCGTCCGGCTCAGCGACAACCGGCTGGGCGAGATCGTGTTCACCGATCGGAACAATCCGACGCGTCCGCTCGTGAATGTGGGCGGGCAGATCATCAACCTCGTCACCGAACGGGGCATTCATATCGAAGCCATCATCCGCTGATGGACAGGATGCGCGGCCGGGGCCGAAAACCCCGGCCTTGTTGTAAACGAAAACCCCCAGTTCGACTGGGGGTTCAGGAAAGCTTAGAGCTATGA
>ERZ795042.214-NODE-214-length-53395-cov-18.911136_pt1 | contig 53395 bp, 41 predicted proteins | sample MGYA00375126_ERZ795042 | MGnify/ENA primary metagenome ERZ795042 (study PRJEB30171, sample SAMN05518105) | compost metagenome | isolation source: Feedstock adapted compost from Newby Island compost facility, Milpitas, CA | place: USA:Newby Island compost facility...
CCCTCGCCTTCGGTGACGCCATCGCCCAGCCCATCTGTAAGTCCATCGCCTTCGCCATCGGGCAGTCCAAGTCCAATGCCGTCACCGAGCCCGTCGGGCAGCCCATTCCCGTCCCCCAGTCCTTCCGTGGGACCATCGCCCAGCCCGTCGGGCTCACCCAGTCCGTCACCGAGCGTGAGTCCTCTGCCGAGTCCCTCACCGAGGCCATCGGCGAGCCCCTCACCTAGTCCTTCAGGGTCTCCGCTGCCCTCGCCGCTACCCAGCGTCAGTCCGTCGCCCTCACCGGGAGGTGGTGCGCCGCCGGGCGGTGGGATCGGAGTGCCCTCACCCAGGCCGTCCCCCAGCCCGTCGCCGATCATCCCGAGGCTGCCCAGTGCCGGTGCCGGCGGGGCGCTGGCCTTCCCGGCGCTCGTCTATTACATACTTGCGACCGGTAAGGGGATAGACATGCTGCTGCAGCGCAGGTCCCAGCGAGATCAGCATCAGACGGAGGGTGCGCCTGAGCAGGATTCTCAACAAAACCTCAACGAGGATTAAACTCCCCTGCCGGGCGATTGCTCTACCATAGTGTAATGCCTGGATGATCACTTATCTAAGGAGGAAGACATGGAGGACAAACCTGGCATCAGCGACGTCAACTTGACTCGTAGGCGGTTCCTGAGGGGCACCGCCGTGGCCACGGGCATAGTGACGGCCGGCGTCTACGTCAAGCCAAGCGTTAAGGGGGTGAGGCTGCCCTCGGCGCTGGCGGTATCGCCTCTGCCGAGCCCGTCGCCCAGTGGGTCGGCCCCGCCGTCACCCAGCCCCAGCGGCTCGCCATCACCGTCACCGAGCCCCTCGGTGTCGCCCAGCCCGTCACCCTCGCCGAGTGCTAGCGCCAGCCCCAGCCCCTCGCCTGGGAACGCCTGTAGCCTCTCGCTCTCGGCCGAGGCTTCCTGCTCGCAGGGGACCATCACCGGCAGCGTGTGTGTGACGAACGACAGCGATGACGGTGGCTCCTGCAGGATCAAGGGTGTGACGGTGTACGTGGAAGAGAAGCCGAAGAAGGGTGGCTTTGGCTCCTGCGGCGAACCCAAAAACTCGGTCGTCATTCTGAGCGGCACGACCGGAGGGGCCAATCCCCTGGTGCCGGGCACGATCATCCCTGGACCCCAGGGTGCCACCACCTGCTTCACGCTGTCGATAAGCAGCCAGGACATCAAGTCCAAGAATAAATACAAGGTGCACATAGTGGTCAGCTACGGCGAGCACCACAACTTCCCTGATGGGAGGACAGTGCAGACATGCGTCTCGGTCGAGTGCTAGCCGTGACCCCTGATGCCGTGCCGACGCGCCGCGAGGGCGTGTCGGCACACAGCCTCGATGAGGACCTGGTGCTCTATCCAGACTGGGGAGATCAGGCATTCCTGCTCAACGCCACCGCCGCCCGGGTGTGGCAGCTGCTGGACGGGCGGACATCGCTGCTGGCAGCGTCCACGCGGATAGCGGACGAGTACGGTGTCGATCCGGATGAGGCCCTGGGCGATGTCCTCGAGCTGGCGGAGTACCTCCGGGATGCCGGCCTGATACTCACGGACGGATGAGTGCGGGGGGCGGAGGCATGACTTCTCATGCAAGCCAGGTTAGCTGCGGGCCCTCCACCATCGAGCTCGAGTACGACGCCTGTGGCTTCCACGCCAGGATAGCCGGCCCCTGGGAGCTGCTCTCCCCTCTGCGCGGGATCCTGCCCGTGCGGGCCGCCCGCCGGTCCGGGGGCGCCCTGCCCCACGCCAGTTACGAGATCAGTTATGCGGATGGAGATGGGCTCTGCCTGATATCCAGAGATGGCGCGTTGCTGCGGCGCCTCGAGCTCGAGGACCTGTCGGCCTTCATGGAATGGCAGCTGGTGAACGATGCCGTGGAGCATGTGGGGCGTTGGAAGCTCCTCCTGCACGCGGGGGCGCTCGCCAGGGGTGATGCAGGACTGCTCCTGCCGGCGCCCTCCGGAGGTGGCAAGAGCACGCTGACGGTCGCCCTGCTCGAGGAGGGCTTCCGCCTGTGCTCCGATGAGCTGGCGGTGGTGGATCCCTGCACCCTGGAGCTTGCAGCCTTCCCCCGCAACCCGTGCATCAAGACGGGCTCCTGGGACCTCCTGAGGTCACGTGTGCCGTGGGCGGAAGGCGCCGCCGTCACGACGCAGCTCTGGGGCCGGACGCTCAGGTACCTGGACGTGCCCGAGTCCCTGTGGGCCAGCACCCCCGTGGTGGTGAGGCACGTGGTGGTACCGCGCTACGTGCCGATGGCCTCTCCCAGCCTCGAGAGCGCCAGCAGGAGCGAGGTGCTCAGCCTGCTGCTCTCGCAGTCCTTCAGCGCTCGTGCCCTGGGGGCGATCGGCGTGGCCGCGGCCGCCAGGTTGCTTGAGGGCGCGGAGTGCTACACGCTGCGCTACAGCGACCTGCGCGATGCTGTTGCATTGATAAGAATCATCGGCGGGTGCTAACTCAACCTCTTCGTAACCTTCTCGCAATAGAGGCTTCACACCCTGCCTCTAACATCATCCTTAGTTCACACAACCCCTTGCTGTTGTGCAGGGTCCCGAGGAGATCTGATATGCAGGAAGCATTGGAGCTGCCCTTACTCGAGCGGAGTGACCTGAGGCTTTACGCCATCTGCAAGCGCGCGCTTGACCTGGTGGGCGCGGTCCTGATGCTCGTGCTGCTGTCGCCGGTGATGCTCATCTGCGCCGTCCTCATCAAGCTGGACTCTCCTGGGCCCGTGCTCTTTCGCCAGCAGCGCGTCGGCCAGGGCGGCAGGCTATTCACCTGCTTCAAGTTCCGTACCATGTACGTGGACGCCGACCAGTCTCTGCACAAGCAATACGTGCTGGCGCTGATGGCTGCCGAGGGGGATGATAGCCTGCGCGACGAGCATGGCCTCTACAAGCTGCCCAACGACCCCAGGGTCACCAGGATCGGCAGGTGGCTGCGACGCACCAGCCTAGATGAGCTACCCCAGCTATGGAACGTGCTGCGAGGGGAGATGAGCCTCGTGGGGCCAAGGCCCCCCATCCCGTACGAGGTGGAGCACTACAAGCCGGAACAGCTTGGGAGGCTCACGGTCAAGCCGGGCATCACCGGCCTGTGGCAGGTCAAGGGCCGCAACAGGACTACCTTCGAGCAGATGGTGGCCCTGGACCTCGAGTACGTACGCAGGCGAGGGCTCATGCTGGACCTGTGGATCCTGCTCATGACCCTGCCGGTGGTCCTGCTGGCCAGGGATTGCAGGTAGCTTGGATTCTGTCCGAAGGGAGAGAGGTTATGGAGGGAGACCTGAAAGTTGGTATCGTAGGCTTCGGTTACTGGGGGCCTAAACTCGTGAGAAACTTCTCTGAGATGTCCGGGGCCATCCTGGAGTGGGTAGTGGATCTGAACGAGGCCAAGTTGGCCAAGGTGCGCAGGGACTACCCGGGCGTCAAGGTCACGACAAGCGTGGGCGAGATGCTTGCCTCAGATGTCGATGCCGTGGTGATCGCCACCCCCATACGTACCCACTACAAGTTGGCCAGGCAGTCCCTGCTCGCCGGCAAGCACGTCATGGTGGAGAAGCCCCTGACCGATAGGTCCGAGCACGCCGAGGAACTGGTGTCCATCGCCGATCGCCTGGGCCTGGTCCTCATGGTGGGCCACACCTTCGTGTACAACGGGGCCATCCAGGCGCTGCGGGAGATCATCGCCAGTGGCGAGCTGGGCGACATCTACTACGTGGATTCCGCCAGGCTCAACCTGGGGCTGTTCCAGCCCGACATCAACGTGCTGTGGGACCTGGCGCCTCATGACGTGTCCATCCTGCGGTACATCCTGGGCATGGAGCCGCTGTCGGTGAGCGCCCACGGCAGCGCCCACGTGCGCCCCGGGGTGCACGATGTGGTGTACGCGGAGTTCGCTTTCCCGCACAACATACTGGCCCACGTGCACCTGAGCTGGCTAGACCCCTGCAAGGTAAGGCGCGTCACCGTGGTCGGTAGCAGGAAGATGGTCGTGTGCAACGACGTGGCGGACGTAGAGAAGATACGCATCTACGACAAGGGCGTCGAGCGTACCTACGTGACCGATAAGTTCAGCGACTTCCACCTGGAGTACAGGTACGGGGGCGTGCATATCCCGTACGTGCCCTTCCGAGAGCCGCTGGCCGTGCAGTGCGAGCACTTCGTGAGCTCCATCCGCCACGGTACCACCCCCACGACGGACGGCAGGGAGGGCCTGCAGGTGGTCCGCATCCTCGAGCAGGCCGATCGCTCCCTGCAGGAGGGAGGCGTCAGGAAGCCCCTGATGGGCCTCCTCGATGGCTCGCGCCTAGTGGGAGCCGGCAAGGACGGCATGGCCGTATCGGGGGTGGCACATGGCCACTGAGGTGATCCTGCCCAAGCTCGGCATGAACATGGAGTCGGCCAGGATACTGCGCTGGCTCAAGCGCGAGGGCGACCACGTGGTGACGGGTGAGCCTCTGGCCGAGATCGAGACCGACAAGGTCAACGTCGAGCTGGAGGCGGAGGCCGCAGGTGTCCTGCGCAAGATCCTGGTACCGGAAGGCGAATACGCCGACGTCAACCAGATCGTGGCCGTCATAGCCGCCCCGGAAGAGGATATCTCCGAGATCCTGGCGCGCGCCACCATCTCCCCGCAGGGCGCAGGGGCCCACGTGGGGCAGGTGTACGAGTCCTGGCACCACGCTCCACAGGACAGTCCCCAGGAGGAGGCCCCGCGCAAGCTGGACCCTCGCGCCATAAGGGAGAGGTTGAGGCAGCGGGGAGCCCTTCCCGCCACGCCCGCGCCGGAACCCTCGCGCACCCGCATCGTCATCTACGGTGCCGGCCTGGGGGCCAAGCAGCTGCTCGAGGTCACCCGCCACCTGGACACCATCGAGGTCGTGGGGCTCATAGACGACAACCCGGACATGAGGGGCGGGGAAGCCGGAGGCTACAGGGTCCTCGGGGGGTTCGACGAGCTGGCCCGCATGGCCGCTTCGGGCGAGGTGGATGGCGTGGCCCTGTCCTTCCATTCCGAGGTGAGGCGCAGGGTGCACAGGCGCATCGCCCAGGAGATAGGTCTGCGGATCATCCCCCTGGTGGATCCCAGGGCCATAGTCGGCATGGGCGTAACCATAGGGGACGGTGCGCTGGTGGAGGCCGGCGCAGTGGTGGGCCCCGGGACGACGATAGGCGAGGGGGTGATAGTCGACGTGGGGGCGGTGGTGGCCCACGACTGCTACCTGGGGGACTTCTCCCACCTCTCCCCGGGCTGCGTGCTCTCCGGAGTGGTCTCCCTGAGGGAGAACGTCCTGGTGGGGGTGGGAGCGGCCATCAACTCCACCGTGAACGTCGGGCGCAACGTGATCATAGCTCCCGGCGCTGCGGTGATGAACGACGTGCCGGACGACGTGGTGGTCAGCGGGGTGCCGGCCAAAGTGATCGGCGAGAGCCGTAGAGGAGAAGCGTGATGAAGGACGAACTTATCGGCTACTACCGGCAGATGCTGCGCATCAGGAAGTGTGAGGAGAAGATCGGCTGGCTGTTCAGCCGCGGCCTGACCATGGGCACCGCCCACCTCTCCATAGGGCAGGAGGCGAGCGCCGTGGGCGTGATCGCGGCCTCCCGGCCCGAGGACTACGTGGTGAGCACCCACCGAGGCCATGGCCACCTGATAGCCAAGGGGGCCGACCCAGCCAGGCTCATCGCCGAGATATGCGGGCGCGAGACGGGCTTCTGCCGCGGCAAGGGAGGCTCCCAGCACATCGCGGTGAAGGAGATCAACTTCCTGGGCACCAACGGCATAACCGGGGGAGGCATCCCCGTGGCGACGGGCGCGGCCCTCACCGCCAAGTACAGGCGCACCGGGCAGGTGGTCCTGTGCTTCTTCGGCGACGGCGCAGCCAACCAGGGCACCTTCCACGAGTCGCTCAACATGGCCTCCGTGTGGAAGCTCCCGATAGTCTACGTGTGCGAGAACAACGGCTACGCGATGTTCACCCCCAGCTGTGACGTCACGAGCGTCCGCGACGTGGCGGTCAGGGCGGCAGCCTACGGCATGCCGGGCGTCACGGCCGACGGCATGGACGTGAGGGTCGTCCGGGACGTGGCCGCGGTCGCCATCAACCGAGCGCGCTCCGGCGGGGGGCCCACGCTCCTGGAGCTGAAGACCTACAGGTTCTGCGGTCACTCCAAGAGCGACAACGGCACCAAGTACCGCCCTCGTGAGGAGATCGAGGAGTGGTCCAGGCGCGACCCGATAGCTAACCTCCGGCGCGACCTGCTGGAGATGGGCGTGCCCGAGATGCTGCTGATCGATATCGAACGGGAGGTGCAGCAGGAGATGGATCTCGCGGTGGAGCACGCCCTCGCGGCGCGCTACGCCGAGGAGGAGGCCCTCGAGGGAGTGTACGCTGCAGCCGAGCCCGCGACCTCAGCTCGCAGGATCGGCGTGCTGACGGGAGCGGCCCGATGGTAGCTCCGGCCACCATGGAGATGTCCTATAAGGATGCGCTGTACGAGGTGCTGCGCAGCGAGATGGAGGCCGACGACTCGGTCGTCCTCATAGGCGAGGACTTCGCCAACGGCGGTGCCTTCGGGGTAGCCGGCGACCTCCTGGAGAGGTTCGGCCCCGAGAGGGTCATCCGCACGCCCATCTCCGAGAACTCCTACGTGGGCGTCGGGGTGGGCGCGGCCATGACGGGCCTCCGCCCGGTGGTGGAGATCATGTTCATGGACTTCATCACCCTGGCGATGGACCAGCTGGTCAACCACGCGGCCAAGATCCACTACATGTACGCCGGCCAGTACTCGGTGCCCATAGTCGTGCGCACGCCGGCCGGCGCGGGCAGGGGCTACGGCGCCAGCCACTCGCAGAGCCTGGAGTCCTGGCTCATCCAGGTGCCCGGGCTGAAGGTGGTGGCTCCCAGCAGCCCGGCGGATGCCGGCGGCCTGCTCCGCAGCGCCATATGGGATCCCAACCCGGTCGTGTTCATAGAGAACAAGCTGCTGTACCCCAAGAAGGGGCCTGTGCCCGAGGGCATACCGCCAGTGCCGCTGGGCACCGCCAAGGTGCTCAGGAGGGGCGAGGACGTGACGATCGCGACCTATGGCCGGATGGTAGAGCACGCCCTCGAGGCCGCGGCCGTCCTCGAGCCCGAGGGCGTGAGCTGCGAGGTGATCGACCTGCGCACCCTCAAGCCCCTGGACGTCACCACGCTGTCCCGCTCCTTTGGGCGCACCCGCCGGCTCGTGTGCGTGGAGGAAGGCACGGGCGGGGTGGGCGCTGAGGTGTGCTCCCGCCTGGCGGAGACCGCCGGGGCGCTTGGGGGGAGGATGGTCCGCGTGGCCGCCAAGGACAGCCCCATACCGTCCGCGGGACCGCTGGAGGCGCGGGTCGTGCCGCAGCTTGAGGACATCATCGAGGGCTGCCTGAGCAGCCTGGAGGGTTAGCCAGAAAGGAAGGAATTTACTATGGAGCTTGATACAGTGATAGCAGTACCCTTCGTCGATCTGCGAGCTCAATACCGGTCGATAGAGGCAGAGGTCCTGGAGGCGATCAGGGACGCCCTGGAGAGCATGGAGCTGCTCCTGGGGCCGAACGTGCACGCCTTCGAGCAGGAGTTCGCCGACTACTGCGGTGTCAGGCACGCTATCGGCGTCGCCAACGGCACGGATGCGCTCTATCTGGCGCTGAGAGCCTGTGGCGTGGGCCCGGGAGACGAGGTGATCACCGTCTCGCACACCTTCATAGCTACCGTCGAGGCCATAGTCAACGTGGGCGCGATCCCGGTGTTCGTGGACGTGGACCCGGACACCTACACCATGGACCCCTCCAAGATCGAGGCCGCCATCACGCCGCGCACGCGGGCGATACTGCCCGTACACCTCTACGGCCAACCGGCGGACATGGACGCCATCCTGCCCATAGCCCATCGGCACGGCCTGGCGGTGATCGAGGACGCGTGCCAGGCCCACGGCGCCACCATCAGGGGGCGCAGGGTCGGCAGCTTCGGTGACGCCGCGGCCTTCAGCTTCTACATGGGGAAGAACCTCGGCGCCTACGGCGATGCGGGTGCCGTCACCACCAACTCGCAGGCGCTGGCTGAGTGCGTGCGCAGGCTACGGGACCACGGGTCGGTGCGCAAGTACGAGCACGTGGAGATGGGGGTCAACTCCCGCCTGGACGAGATCCAGGCGGCCGTGCTCAGGGTAAAGCTCAAATACCTCGATGACTGGAACGCGCGCAGGCGCGCCCACGCGGAGGCGTACGCGCGCGTGCTGAGCGACCTGCCAGTGGTCCTGCCGACGGTGCGTCCCGGTGTGGAGCACGTCTGGCACCTCTACGTGATCCAGGTCGATGAGCGGGACAGGGTGCGCGAGGTGCTCGCTCGCAGGGGGGTGTCCACCGGCATCCACTACCCCATCCCCGTGCACCTCCAGAAGGCCGCCAAGGGCGTGGGGAGGCTGGCCGGCGACCTGGCAGTGACCGAGCGGGTGGCCAGGAGGATCCTCTCCCTGCCGATGTTTCCAGAGATGAGTGGAGTGCAGGTGGCCTACGTTGCGGACTGCCTGCGCAGAGTTACAGCCCAGGAGGTAAGCAAAGTTGTCCAGTAGTACCTATCCCTATGATTACATGCCCCTCATACCCCCCACCGACCAGGGGAGGGACCCTTACGTGGAGTTCATCACCAGGTGGTGGTGGCTGCTGCTCGTAGGGGCGATCCTCGGGGGGCTGGCGGCTATGGCCTACCTGCGTTACGGCCCTGTGCCCTACCAGAGCACGGCCTACATCCAGGTGCAGCAGACCGGCGTCACCCTCACCAGCAATGCCGGCCAGACGCAGCAGGCGGCCGAGAACTTCGCGGCCGAGTTGTCCTCCCCCTACGTCCTTGAGCAGGTCAGCAAGGACCTGGGAGCCAAGGGGATCGCGATGTCGCAGGCGCGGCTCCAGGTGGCTCTGCAGAACGGCAGCGTCGACGTGTCTACGGTACGCAACTCCAACTTCGTGCGCGTCGTCGTGAAGGACCCCGACCCCAACAGGGCCAGGACGATCGCCAACTCCTTCAGCGCGGTGGCCGTCAGGGTCGTGAACGAGCGCGCCAGGGAGAACCTCGACTCCAGGATGCAGGAGCTGCAGGACCAGATCAACTTCACCCGGGACAAGCTGCTCAACGCCCAGCTGCAGAGGAAGCAGGAGGACCTGCAGCAGCAGATAGCCGATGCCCAGAGCAGGTTGCTGCAGCTACAGATGTCCTATCAGGAGGAGCTGCAGAGACAGCGCGAGGCCGACAGGGGCAACCCTGCTGCGGGGGCGGACACCACCCTCCAGCAGCTCAGGCAACAGTGGCAGCAGACGCTGATCCAGCAGATAACGGGTATCCAGAAGAACATCGACGACCTGAACGCGCAGCTGCGGGACGTGCAGTCCCAGATCCAGAAGCTGCCCAGCAACACGGACCCCACCGTGTCCGCGGCCCTGGCCGACGCCTACAGCCAGCAGTTGCAGGACCTGACCAACCAGTACGCTCAGCTGCAGCTCGACGCACACAACGCCGTCTCACCCCTCGTGCAGTACGGCGATGCCTCGACGCCGATAGTCGCCACGGGCAAGAAGAAGATGCTCCTCTTGGGCCTGGCCGGAGGCGTGTTGCTCATGGCGGGGCTGGCGTTCCTGATAGACAGCATCAGGCGTAGGCGCAAGCGGCAGCATGGGGACGAGGACGACGTGGACGTCGACAAGCTGATCCAGGCGCTAGAGAGGGCCGGCGTGCCTCGTGAGGCGCTCAACGGCAGCGCCGCCGTGAAGGCGGAGGAAAGATGACCCTGGCGACCGAAGCCCTCAGGGGGCGCCGAGCCTCCGGGATGAACCTGAGGCTGATCCTGCTGATGGTCGTCCTGGCGGCGATGGCCATCAGCCTGGTGCTGCCCATCCCCGGCAAGCAGCAGGGCAGCCTGGTGCTGGGGCTGTGCCTGGCCTCCATCCTGCTGGTGCTCAACTCCCCAGCTTGGGCGGCCATGCCCGTGCTGCTCACGGAGATGACCCTCTCCTCCTACTACGTGGGTGAGCTGGGGATGAGCCTCAGGCTGCTAGTGGTGCTGCTGGGGTTCATCGTGTCGCTGCCCATGCTCAGGCGAGTGTCGCTCTCGGATCCCCTCTGCCGCAGGGTGCTGCTGCCGGCGCTGCTGCTGCTCGTGATCGCCACGGCAGTCAACGCCCTCTACTCCGAGTCCGACTACGTGATCAAGTACGCCCGCTACCAGACGACCCAGCTCCTGGCGATGGTGCTGATCATCGCGGTCGTAGCCACCGTGCGGGACGTGAAGAAGCTGGCGACGGCGCTCTGCCTCATCGCGGTGGTGGTCTCGATAGCCTCTATCCTGCAGCACTACGCCCCCAGCATAGCTCCCTACGGCGTGGGCGACGCCAACACCGTGCAGGGTTGGAAGGGTAGATCGGTTGGGTTCAGCTCCAGCCCCGTGACGCTGGCCAACCAGATAGCCTTCGTCGTCATGCCCCTCATGGGCGTGTTCTTCTCGGGCGCGGTCGGAGTCGGCAGGCGGAGGGTGCTGGCGCTGCTGGGGATAATGCTGCTGGTGGGCGGGATGAACTTCTCGTACACCCGCTCGGCCTTCTTCGCGCTCGCGCCCGCCACTGTCGCTCTGGCGCTGTGCCTGAAGGGGCGCGCCAGGATGGTGCTCCTGGCGATGGTGCTGCTGGCGGTGGTGGCCTTCCAGCTGCTGAGGGGCACAGGCCTGATAGGTTCCAGGTACTACAAGACGGCCGAGGACGATCGCAGCGCCGCCTCCCATCAGGCGCTCTGGGACGTGGGCTTCGCCATAGCGATGGACCACCCGATACTCGGCATAGGGCACGAGCACTTCGAGGAGGTCTCGGCCCAGTACGTCGATGAGCTCAACACTAGCGCCGACGCTGCCGGGGGGACCAGCGCCGTGGGCAAGGAGAGGCCTCACAACGACTTCCTCAGCGTGTGGACCTCCTGGGGCATATTCGCCCTGCTGGCCTACCTGGCGCTCTTCTGGGGGATGATCCGGAACTACATGTCAGCCCTGGGCCACTCCGACAGGCTGATCAGCGGCCTGGCTGCGGGCTGCGTAGGGGGAGTCGTGCTCTATGCCGTCAACTCCGCCTACCATAACTACATGGACAGCAGCTCGGTGCTCTGGATCTATGCGGGCTTCTCTGTGGTGCTGGCGCGTCTTGCGCGCCTGGACAGCCTGTCGAGGCTGTACGCCGCCTACCTGGCCAGGCAGCGCAGCCAGCAAGAACCCTTGGGGAGGTGAAGATGTACACGATCCTGTATCCCGTCAACGAGCTGAAGATAGGCGGGGCGGAACAGCAGCTGCTGGAGCTGGTGAGGGGGCTCGATAAGTCCAGGTTCCACCCCATAGTCGCTCCCCTCTACCCGGGAGGAGCACTGGAGCCGGAGTTCAGAGCGGTCGAGGGGGCGGAGGTGATCGACCTCCACCGCGGAGGCAAGTACGACCTGTCCCCCCTGTGGCGTATAGCCAGGATACTGGTGGAGCGCAGGGTGGATATCGTGCAGCCCTTCCTGACCCCCTCCACCTTCTTCGGGTTGTTGCCCGCCTTCCTCGTGGGCACCAGGGTAAAGATCGTTACCGAGAGGTGCGGAGTCCGCCGGCGACGGGGAGCGGGCTACAGGACCTACCGCGCGCTCGAGGACGCCATGAGCCGTTACGCCGACGTGCTGATCCCCAACAGCGAGGCGGGCAGGCAGCTGCTGATCGAGCGCGGGCTGCCCGCCTCCCGCATCAGGGTGATCTACAACGGCATCAACCTCGAACGCCTCTCCCCCAACCCATCCGAGGTCGCCGCCATAAGGCGGCAGCTAGGGGCCGGCCCGGGCTCCAAGGTGGTGGGGATGCTGGCCAGCCTCACGCCGGCCAAGGGGCAAGATGTTCTCCTGCGGGCCGCCGGCGCCCTCTCGGAGGGCCATCCGGAGCTCAGGTACGCCCTGGTGGGCGATGGCCCCCTGCGCGGTGAGCTCGAGGCGCTCGCCCACAGGCTAGGGCTGTCCGATCGGGTGGTCTTCTTTGGGTACCGCCGTAACGTGGCGGACTTCCTGGGAGCCTTTGACCTGCTGGTGTCCGCCTCCAGGGACAACGAGGGCTGCTCCAACTCCGTGCTGGAGGCGATGGCGCTGGGGCGACCCGTCGTGGCCACCGACGTCGGCGGGAACAGGGAGCTGATCCGCGACGGGGTGACGGGCTACCTGGTGGAGCCCGACGATCCCGCGTCCCTGGCCGCGAAGCTGTCGTGGCTCCTGGGGCACTGGGCGGAGGCCACCGAGCTGGCCGAACGGACGCAGCGGATGGTGAGGGAGTCCTTCAGCCTCCAGCACATGGTCAGGCAGTACGAGGAGATCTACATGCAGCTCATGGCGCGCAAGGGGGCGCCCACGGCTGCGACTTTCGCCCGCAACCTGAGCGTCGGGGACGATGCGTAAGCTGCTGCTCGTCGCCCTGGCCGGCTGTGTCGCGCAGCTCATAGACGGTTCCCTGGGCATGGCGTACGGAGTGACGTCCACCACCCTGCTGCTGGTGGTGGGGATGTCGCCCGTCCTGGCCAGCGCCAGCGTCCATCTGGCCGAGATCGGCACCACCCTGATCTCCGGGCTGTCCCATGCCAAGTTCGGCAACGTCGACTGGCACGTGGCCAGGAGGATAGCCCTGCCGGGGGCGGTGGGGGCTTTGTCGGGCGCCCTGCTGCTTGGCAGGCTGCCGGTGCACCTGGCCAAGATCTGGGTGTCCGCTTTCCTGTTCTGCCTGGGATGCTATCTGATCCTCAGGTGCCTGCTGGGCAGGGGTATCCCGCACGGGGCTGATCCCTCCACCAGGACCCTGGTGGTCACCGGCGGCGTGGCGGGGTTCCTGGACGCCATGGGGGGAGGTGGGTGGGGCCCGGTGGCCACCCCCACCCTGATGGTGGCCACTCGCATGCAGCCCAGCAAGGTGGTGGGGACGGTGGACACGAGCGAGTTCCTGGTGTCCTGTGCTGCCAGCCTGGGATTCCTGCTGACCATTAGCTCGGGAGGCATAGCCTTCCCCATCGTTGCCTGCTTGCTCCTGGGCGGGGCGATCGCCGCCCCCGTCGCGGCCTGGCTCGTGAGGCACATGCATCCCAGCTTGCTGGGGGTGGCTGTGGGGGGCTTGATCCTGCTATCCAACGCCCATACGATGCTCGAGACCTTCAGGCTGCCTGGTGTTGCCGCCCTGACCGCCTACCTGCTGGTCGGGGGCTTGTGGCTGGTCGCCCTGGCCGTGGCGTCTGGCGCTGTGCTGGTGGAGAGGTTCTACTCCAGCCTGCAGCGAGGCCTCGAGATCTGAGCTCGCGCTCAGCTTATCATCAGGTGGGCGTCTGGCATGAGCTCTCCCGGGGAGTACGCGTCCAGCTCGAACTCCTCCAGCAGGCTCATCACTCGCATCTCATCCTCCGGAGATACCTTCTCTCGCCACTTGCGCACCAGCCAGTGACGCCTCTCGGCATCTCGGCTCTCCAACACCTGTTGCGTCGCCTGGTCCGACTTGTACTTCACGTGTGAGGGCTTGTCGATCCACCTCAGCATCCGATCTGGATAGGGGAGCTCCAGTCGGGAGCAGACGTGCTCCACGATCTTCTGGGGCTCCTCCACCATCTGCTCGTAGGAGATGACCACCCAGTCATCCTGCCTGTGGCGCAGCGGCACGCTCGTCTGCAGGCACCATGAGAGCACCCCGCACTCGAGCTTATCGCCGTGCCTGATGACCTTCTCGGCCGCCGCAAGCTGCCTGGCAGTGAAGTGGTCGGCGTACTCCGTGCGCAGCATGGGCAGCAGCGTGGGGTAGGACTCTCTGGAGATCGCGACCGCTATGGGGTGCCGGATGAGGTAAATTATCCGGCCGTTGAAGTTGTCCGCAAACCAACGCAGCCTGTGCTCGCAGCCATGAATCATCTTGAACACTATGCGACGCGTCACCGGCCGGTAGTACCTGGATACAGGGTTGGGGTCCATGAAGTGCAGAGACCCCCGACAGAAGCCATCGAAATACGCCGCGATGGTCGGCAGGTCGGCCGACCTGTAGAGCTGCACCCACTCGGTCAACCCCGAATGGGCGCGCACGAACGGGTTGCGCAGGTCCAGGGGTTCATCACAGGTCTTGAACCCGGGTTGGGTCTGCACCAGCTCCATCAACCAGGTGGAGCCGCTGCGGGGCAGCGAGAACAGGAATATGTTGGGGCTGCCGTCCGGTCGGTGGATGCTCAGGAAGCTCTTGGCCACCTTCCGCGCCCTCGAGCGCAGGCTCGGTGATCCACGATCTGGATGGATAGTCGATTGCAGGTACGGCCTATCGGCCGCGGCCGTCCTCAGGTCCGCGCTGGTCAACTTGCATACCCCCTTGTGAGCTGTCTCCCTTAGGGTATGCCCTTGCTGTTGAGGATAAGGTAGGTTTTGGTGGTTAAAACCCTGAGATCTGGGCTCCCGCCTCCTCCACGGGCGCGAGCTCCTGCAGGAGCACCTCCTTCAGCTTGCGCCTGTCCCTGAGCACCTCCTCCGGGTATCGGCGGCATCGGCCCAGGGCGCGCTCGATGTACTCGTCCGTGCTGCATATGCGCCGTGCCGGTACGCCCGCCACCACGGTGTTGGGCGGTACGGATCGCGTGACGACGGCCCCCGCGCCCACTATGGCCCTCCTGCCTATGCGTATCCCAGGCATGAGGATGGCCCTGGCGCCGATGAAGCAGTCGTCCTCTATATCTATCCGCCCAAAGCGCATCAAGCCCCTGTACTCGGGTTGCCTTCTGAACACCCAGGTGGCGCCGTCGTGCGTGAGGAAAGCCACATCGTGGGAGATGGTGACGTTGTTCCCTATGCTTATCAGGTAGGGCTCGCTGCCGAACCTGGGCTTCCCCATGATGCGCACGTTCTCGCCCATCCGCAGTCCCTGCCTGACGGCGCTGCGTACCATCCACCTGTTCCTCAGGGATGCAAGCCTCTGAAGCACGGCCACACCTCCGCCTGTCCGTACCTGTGTATGATCTTTCAGTCTAGTAATGTGTGGTTTACAAAAGGTATAGATAGTTGTGGGGGTTGGTTGCGATCGATCGCCGGTGGGTGGGCCCTGGCGCGGAGGTGGCTGAACCCTTTCTCAACCTGTCGTAGACCTCTGGATAACTGGCTGTAATTAGGATGTTTACTGAACTTATGGAGAACTTGCAGCAAGGAGTGCAGATGGCTGTTGATGAGCTCGTGCCTGTGTCGGTTGCGGAGGCGGCAAAGGGTAGGTCTCCCAGGGTGGTGGTGATCAAGCCCACCAGGGGCTGGCACCTGGTCGACCTGCGGGAGATGTGGAACTACAGGGAACTCATATACTTCCTGACCTGGCGGGAGGTCAAGGTCAGGTACAAGCAGACGGTGATCGGCGCCGCCTGGGCGGTGTTGCAGCCCCTGGCGATGATGATCGTGTTCCTGCTGTTCTTCAACAAGCTGGCGAAGGTGGATTCGGGGAACGTGCCCTATCCGGTGTTCGCCTACGCGGGCCTCATGCCCTGGCAGCTGTTCTCCAGGGCGATCACCAGCGCGGCCTCCAGCCTGGTCAACGACCGGCGCTTGATCACCAAGGTCTACTTCCCTCGCATCATCGTGCCCTCCGCCTCGGTGCTCGCGGGCATGGTGGACTTCGCGGTCTCCACTGGCTTGCTGGTGGTGCTGATGGTCATCTACGGGGTGAATCCGGGCACTAGCCTGCTGCTGGTCCCGCTCGTGCTGGTGCTCATGCTGGTCACGGCTCTGGGGGTGGGCTTCTGGCTGTCGGCGCTCAACGCGGAGTACCGCGACGTGGCCTACACGATGCCCTTCCTCAATCAGTTCTGGCTGTTCATCACGCCGGTGGTTTATCCCACCAGCCTGGTGCCTGAGCGGTGGCGGCTGCTGTACGGGCTCAACCCCATGGCCGGGGTCGTGGAGGGTTTCCGTTGGGCGGTCACGGGCGTCGGCCCCTTGCCCTGGCAGCTGATGGCGATGTCGGCCGTCGTGGGTGGAGCGATCTTCCTGAGCGGCATGGCATGGTTCCGCCGGTGCGAGCGCACCTTCGTTGATGTTATAGGATCGGGAGGTTAGATCTGGTGGGAGAGTTGGCTATTCAGGCCCATGGACTGGGCAAGAGGTACTTCATAGGTGAGAGGCAGCGGTACAAGGCCCTGAGGGATACCCTCGCGCAGAGCATGTCCGCGCCCATCAGGGCCCTCGCTGGCCGCGCTCGGGGCTCCGCCGGGAGCAAGCATCGCCCGGAGTTCTGGGCCATAAGGGACGTCTCTTTCGAGATCGAGCAGGGCGAGGTCGTCGGCATAGTCGGCCGCAACGGTGCGGGCAAGAGCACGCTGCTCAAGGTGCTCTCCAGGATCACGGAGCCCACGGCGGGCTATGCCATGATCCACGGGCGCGTGGGCTCATTGCTCGAGGTGGGCACGGGCTTCCATCCCGAGCTCACCGGCAGGGAGAACATATACCTCAACGGCGCGGTCCTGGGCATGCCGAAGTCCGAGATCGAGCGGAAGTTCGACGAGATCGTGGAGTTCGCCGAGGTCTCCAAGTTCCTGGACACCCCCGTCAAGCACTACTCCAGCGGCATGTACCTGCGACTGGCGTTCGCGGTGGCCGCCCACCTGGAGCCCGAGATCCTGCTGGTGGACGAGGTGTTGGCCGTGGGTGACGCGGCCTTCCAGAAGAAGTGCCTCGGCAAGATGAGCGATGTGGCGAGGGCAGGGCGTACCGTGCTCTTCGTCAGCCACAACATGGAGGCGATACTCAACCTCTGCCAGCGCACCATCCTGCTGGAGAGGGGCACGGTGTCCGCCGATGGTGACACCCGGCAGGTGATAGAGAGCTATCTAAAGGGCGTTATGGAGAGCGCGTCCATCCCGCTTGCGGAGCGCACGGATCGCAAGGGCAACCAGAGGCTGAAGTTCACCGGGGTTACCGTGGTGGACGCGGTCACCGGGGAACCTCTCCCCCAGCCCATGACCGGCCAGGCCATCAAGCTGCTGCTGCACTACCGATCCTCGGATGGCAGGCCGCTGCGCAACGTGCACGTCTCGATGCCCATCCACGGCATGTACGACGAGAAGCTGTTCCACCTGGCCTCCAACACCAGCGGGAGCGACTTCGAAGAGGTGCCACCAGAGGGGACCTTCGAGTGCTTCATCCCGCGTCTGCCCCTTCAGCCCGGCAGGTACACCTTCAACGTGTACTCGAGGGTGGGAGCGGACGTTGCCGACTGGGTGCAGGGGGCCGGCATCCTCGACGTCGCGCCGGGAGATTTCTTTGGATCCGGGCGCCTCCCACCGGCCAATCAGGGGTCGGTGCTGGTCGAGCATCGTTGGCAGGTGTCCGCGCCGGAGCGGCTGTTCGTGCTCAGCGGCGATCCCGGCCTGTAGGCTCGGCCGCCGCTAGCTGCCGTGGATCTGCCTGTACTCCTCATACCCGATACCCAGGAAGCCCGTGATTATCCCACAGGCCGTGGCCATCCACGTCAGCCTCTTGATCGCCCTGACCTTGCCCTGCAGCAGCAGCGATGGCGCTAGCTTGAGGCTCTCCCTCAGCAAGGTGAAGCCCGCTCCCATCACCAGGCTGCGCATGCTCCGCCTGAGGTCGGGGGGCAGCGCCTTCTCGCACCGCACCCTCGTGTTGCCTATGCGGTAGGCCCTCCTGATCACCCAGGAAAAGTTGCTCCGGCTTGGAGGTATGGACTCCCAGACCACGCTGCGCTCGCACCATACGATCTTGGATCCAGTCCTCTTCAGCCTCAGAGAGAGCAGGGTATCGGAGCCTCCGGTCAGGGCGAAACGAGGATCGAACGGCCCCTCCACTCCCGCGAGCACTTGCCTCCTGATGAGCACGTTGGCGGTGTGCGCCGAGGGGATCTCCTCCCCGGTTTTGGCCCACCTCTTCTCAAAGAACCCGCCGTCGACGACCCAGGCAGGTGGCTTGCCCTCGAACTCTGGGATGACGGAGCCTGCGACGACGTCGGCGTTGTGGAGTCTCTGGGTTTCCAGCAGCTCATCCAGCCAGAAGGGGTCGGCGTACTCGTCGTCATCGATGAAGGCGATGAAGTCGCAGTCTTTGGCCAGGGAGACTGCGCGGTTGCGGGCGTAGGAGATGCCTCTGGTGGGCTCGACGTCGTAGGTGATGGGCCATTTGGAGAGGGTTTGGAGTTGTTGGACGATGGGTTGAGCGGAGGCTGAGGGGTCGTTATCGACGACGAAGATGGAGATGTGGGGTGTGGAGGAGAGTCTGAACTGGAGGAGTTGGAGGGACTGGAGGCATCTGTGGAGGCCTTTGGGTCTCTTGTAGGTGATCACGCACACCCCAACGGTAAGGATATCCGTCCTTGGGATGGTGCCGGCATCGGCTCCTGTGCTGTGTACCTCCTGCTCGCCGTCCCCCTCAAAGGCTACTCTTATCCGATTCCCCAGCATCTTCGGCTCCTTGCTGATCATAAACTCTGATCTCCTGATGAATATCCTCAATGGCCTATGCTACAGCTATGTGGCTTACTTAGGGTGGAGTAAGGGTTGACCTGAGGTTGAAAGCAGATGTCTGGCCCCAACGGGTAGTCAGCTGCCGTGAATCCTCCTATACTCCTCGTACCTGATGCCCAGCAAGCCGGTGATCGTGCCCCAAGCCTGGGCTATATTGAGCAGGTGTTTTGTGGCCTCTGCCCGCCTGCGCTTCAGTAGAGCGGCCAGAAGCTGCGAGGCCTCTATAGGGATCCTTATCACGGCCCTCACTCCCCGCAAGACAGGGCTCTTCCTGATCTCTCTGGGCAGTAGCTTCTCGCAGAGCACACCGTCGTTGCCCGTGCGATAAGCTCTCCTAAGCATCCAACCGATGTTGCTTCTGCTAGGGGGTACTATCTCGTGCACCACGCTCTCGTTGCACCATACGATCTTGTGTCCTTGTCGCGAGAGCCGCAATCCCAAGAACCTGTCCGAGCCACCAGTTAGGGCAAGCCTGGGCTCAAAGGGCTCAGGTATATCTCTTAATACGTTTGCCCTGAAGAGGCAGTTACCAGTAATAGCAAACCCCACCTGGCTACCGGTCCTTACCTTGCCTCTGCGCCTGCCGTTGGGCCAGGCTCTCTTTATCCAATCCGGGACTCCCTCGTCGAACTCTGGGATGACGGAGCCTGCGACGACGTCGGCGTTGTGGAGTCTCTGGGTTTCCAGCAGCTCATCCAGCCAGAAGGGGTCGGCGTACTCGTCGTCATCGATGAAGGCGATGAAGTCGCAGTCTTTGGCCAGGGAGACTGCGCGGTTGCGGGCGTAGGAGATGCCTCTGGTGGGCTCGACGTCGTAGGTGATGGGCCATTTGGAGAGGGTTTGGAGTTGTTGGACGATGGGTTGAGCGGAGGCTGAGGGGTCGTTATCGACGACGAAGATGGAGATGTGGGGTGTGGAGGAGAGTCTGAACTGGAGGAGTTGGAGGGACTGGAGGCATCTGTGGAGGCCTTTGGGTCTCTTGTAGGTGATCACGCACACCCCAACGGTCACCGGAGTGGTGCGCACGAACCTCCTCAGCGACTCATGGAGTAGGGCGGCATCCCCCTCTGATAACTCTTTCCTGACAGCTGTGTCCATAGCTCCCTCGCAGATGCTTTTTGTTCCTTAGTTTGGCGCCCGTCGATTGACCTGGCGTTGATGTGCCGTTGATGTAGAGTGTTTATATCTAGAGCTAAATGCCCGCCTTAGGATTGCTCGCTCCCTTGTGCTATCGTAGTTCTAGGCGGAGGCTCTACCATGTGCCTTGGCAGGCAGCTGGCGATGAGCATCTTGCAGCACCCGGGTAAGTATCGCCACCTGCGGCTCCTGACCGACCTGCCCAGAGCTCTGAGCGCGTAGACCCTGCATTCTTGGGTCCTTCTGGAGCTCCACGATGAGTGTGCGGCACGCAGCTCAAGGTCTGAGTAGAGGTCAGGCAGCATGAGGGAGTACCTATCCGCGATCTCCGGGTCTCTAAAGAGATCCTCCAGCACCTGCATATGCACGCCTAACATAAGCTCGGCTTGGCTCTCCCCGCCCGTGATGCTGTTGGGGTGTACCCTGTACGTGGCGATCGGTGCATCTACGTAGCCGACCTTGTAATGCCTGGCTATCCGAAGCCACAGCTCCCAGTCCTCCCCGGTCGGCAGGTCCGCACTGAAAGCTCCCACCGTCTCCAGAGCCGCTCTCCTCACCAGGGTGGTGGATGTGGTCATATAGCTGTAGAACAGCAGCTTGGCCATCTCGTCCAACCCGGCGCGCACGTAGTCTCCCCCTGGCCAGGGGGATCTGCGCACCCCTATGGGGTTGCCTCCCTCGTCCACCTTGATCGCCTGCCCGTACACCAGCCCGATGTCCGGGTCGGCATCCATGATCTCCGCCTGCAGCCTTAGCCCCTCCCCCGCTATCAGGCAGTCGTCGGAGTCCAGGAACCGCAGATACCTCCCATTGGCGGCCATTATGCCCGTGTTCCTTGCGGCACCAGCACCCTGGTTCTCCTGCCTGATGTAGCGTGCCGAGGGGAGCGCGGACTCCACCACAGCCCTTATGTCCTCGGTGGAACCGTCGTCGACCACTATGACCTCCCAGTCCTCCTCCATGATGTCTCCTAGCGACTCCAGGCATGCCCGAAGGTAGCGAGCGCGATTGAAGCACGGGATTATTACCGATATAGATGGTGCAATGGGCATTGAGCGGTTGTTCCACCTCCTCGCACGTGTTCCCTGGGCTATTCTCGGCACTTGGCGTTGAGCATAGGTTGAGATTTGGTTCACTTTGGGGGTTGCGGGAAAGCGATGGTGCTCAACGCGATCTTTACTTGGACTCAACTGGCCCTAGACTGCCGAGGACTAAACTGACCGTGTAATCCCCAAAGGGAGGCTGAGTTGACCGTAACTAACACAGGCAAGCCCAAGGTGTGCGTGATCAGCGACGATCTGTCCGGTCCACCGGACGAGGGCGTGAAGAAGTTCACCTGGGAGATCAGCAGGGCGCTGGCGGAGATGACCGAGATCAGGGTGATATCCACGAAGGGTCCCGTCCAGCTGCCGGGAGTGCGGCTTGTGCCCACGAGCAAGACCTTCCTGAGCTATCGACTGCGGAGGGAGCTGTCTGCCTTCGGGCCCGACCTCATCCTGTACGCCGCCAGGGGATCGGCCACCTTCTTCTCGATACTCAGGGCCAGGCTGCTGCAGACCTACAGCCCCCGGGCCAGGGTAGCGATGCTCGCCCTGCAGACCAGGTACCACAGACCATGGCAGCGACCGGTGCTCAGGCTGCTGGCGCCGGGGCCGCTCTGCGCCCAATCGCAACCCAACAAGATCTATCTCGAGGGGCTGGGACTCGATTGCATGCTGCTGCCCAGCGGCATCGACACCCGCACCTTCGCCCCCCTGCCGGAGCCTGCCAGGTCGGAGCTGAGGGGCATCTACGGCCTGGACGCGTCCAGGCCGGTCGTGCTCCACGTGGGCCACCTGGTGAGGGGAAGAAGGGTGGAGGTGCTCGGGGATCTGGCGCGCCGGGGGCTGCAGGCGGTGCTGGTGGTCAGCTCCAGCATGGGCCAGGACGATGAGCTGGGCAGGGAGCTGGAGGCGGCGGGCGTAAAGCTGATAAGGGACTACGTGCCTCGGGTCGAGAGCCTCTACCAGATGGCCGACTGCTACCTCTTCCCCGTGGAGTCGACGGACAACGCTATAGAGGTGCCGCTGTCGGTGCTGGAGGCCATGTCGTGCGACCTGCCCGTGGCCACCACCAAGTTCGGCGGCCTGGTGGAGCTGTTCGGCGAAGGCCCCCACCAGGCACTGAGGTTCTGCAGCTCCAGGGAGGAGCTGCTGCAGGCGACGATCCAGCTCGCGGCCGAGAGGCCGGGGGGCAACAGGGTGCTGGTGGGCAGGTACTCCTGGTCCCGCATAGCGGAGATGTTGCTGGAGCGCTGCCTGCACCGGGGCGCCGAGGCAGGCGTTCAAAATCGATCAGGGCAAGCATTGCAGGAGGTGAGAGAAGCATGAGCGGTGGAACCGCGTTGGTCACAGGTGGCTGTGGGTTCGTGGGCCGGCACGTGGTAAGCCGGCTGCTAGCTGAGGGATGGGATGTGTGGGTGATCGATAACACCTCCACGGGCAAGCCTCCGGAAGGGTGGGTCCCGGCGGTGCGCACGATCCGTCGGACCGATGGCGCTGCGACCTACGTCTGTCCGGGCGGTGCCAGCTTGACCTTCATCCCGGGCGATGTCCGACAGGTGCTGAGGGCAGCGATCGATGCCCGTACGCTGCCTCCCTTTAACCTGGTGTGCCATCTGGCCGCCGTGGTGGGAGGCAGGATGAAGATAGATGGAGACCCGCTCGCGGTGGCCACCGACCTCTCCATAGACGCCGAGTTCTTCAACTGGGCGATAAGGGCCAATCCCGATCGGGTGCTGTACGCCAGCTCGAGCGCGGCCTACCCTGTAGACCTGCAGGAGAGCGAGGGGCACGTGGCCCTGAGGGAGGACATGATCGACTTCGAGCGGGGGCGCCTGGGCATGCCCGACATGACCTATGGCTGGGCCAAGCTCACGGGTGAGTACCTCGCCAGGATCGCAGCCCAGAAGTACGGCCTGCATGTGGCCTGCGTCAGGCCGTTCTCGGGGTACGGCGAGGATCAGGATGAGTCCTACCCTGTGCCCGCCATCGCCGCGAGGGCAGCCCGCAGGGAGGATCCACTGACCGTGTGGGGCTCCGGCCAACAGGGCAGGGACTTCGTGCACATCGATGACTGCGTGGAGGCCATGCTCAGGGCCGTGGAGGTCATAAGCGACGGCAGCGCGGTGAACATAGGCTCCGGCAAGCTCACCACTTTCCTGGAGGTTGCCGCGATGTTCGCGCGCCTGGAAGGCTACGAGCCCGAGATCAAGCCCCTGGTGGACAAGCCCGTGGGGGTGCAGGCGCGCTACGCCGACCCGTCCCGGGCAAGGCAGCTGTTGGGCTGGGCTCCCTCCATCAGCCTTGAAGAGGGCTTCGGGAGGGTGCTCGAGGCCGCAAGGCGGCGCCATGCCTCCCCCCTGGAGGTCGTCTAGATGATCGCGCTGACCCTCCCGAGCAGCAAGCTATCGAGAGAGCTGGAGGTGTTCGCCAGCCTGCACGCCCACGGAGAGCTGGCCCCACCCCCGGATGATCTCTCGGTGCAGCCCCTGGTGCGGTGGCTGCGCAGGAACAAGTACCCGCTGCTGGCCCTGTCCCACCGCGCCCCCAGCTGGTTGCGCGAGGATCCCGACTTCCTGGATGCCCTCTGTGAGGAGAGGGCCTGGTACGATACCCAGCGCGGGGAGTTCGAGCTCGCGCGCCTCGCCTGGCTGGAGCGGGGCGTCAGCTGCCTGATGATCAAGTCGGCCGGTAGCTACCCGTCCTTCCCGCACACCAGCGACAACATAGACGTCCTGTTCAGGCCGGAGGAGGCCTACGTCGCCCGAGAGGTGCTCAGGCAGATGGGGTACGTGGAGGTGCGCAACGTCGAGGAGCCCGGCAAGTACCTCTTCCGCAGGTTTCACGACGGCAGGTGCGTCTCGGCCATACACGTGCACGAGCGCATAGCCTGGTTCGTGGGCTTCCTCGATGACGCCCTCGTCTGGGAGAGGATGAGGCCCGCGACGGATGACCCCGGCGTGAACGTGCCTTCCCCCGAGGACGCCATCCTGATCAACCTGGCCCACGCCTGTTACGAGAACAAGGAGCTGCGCCTGGTGGACGTGATGAGGGTGCGGCACGCCCTCGAGTCCACGCCTCAGATCGACTGGGACTACATGCTGGCAGTGGCGGGCCGCCGCGGCTGGAAGGAAGGCCTGGCCTTCATGCTGCTGGTGTCCTCCTGGGTGGAGCACGCCATGTTCGGTCACAGCTTGGTGCCCCCTGGCCAGCTCGAGCGGCTCGAGCTGGTAGCGCGGGCGCGCCCGCTCGTCTGGAGGCGGTTGGAGGCGATGAGGTCCTCGGCCAGTGTCGATCTGCCCCTGGACCTCTCCTACCCCTTCTGCAAGGTGCTGTACTACGGCAAGATAATGTCCGATCTCGAACGCTCCCCCAGGGAGAAGGTCGGAGACACCCTGCTCACGCTCCTGTGGGGACTCAAGCTGAAGTCCGGCATAAGGCCACAGGCGGGGATGGTGGTCAGCTTCAGCGGGATCGATGGCTCCGGCAAGACGGCCCACGCCAGGGCTCTGGCCGAGGCGTTCTCCCTGTGCGAGCTGCAGGCCAGGTACTTCTGGTGCCGGGGAGGGTCCACCGGCCTGCTGGCCCTGGCCTCCCGAGCCAGGGCGCTGCTCCGCGGGAATCGGCGTGCCTCCAACCCGGACGCCGTGCTCCGCAGGCGCAGGGAGCTGTCCCACCCGCTGCTTAGATGGGGGTGGACCTGGGGGGTGGCGCTGGATCAGGTACTCAGCTACCTGGTGGGCGTGCACCTGCGGGCCAGGACCGGCAAGATAGTCGTGTGCGATCGCTACATCTACGATGCTGCCGTGGAGGTGCTCGCCTCCCTGCCCAAGGAGGACCGCGTGACCAGGGCCGCGATCGCCTTCATGCTCAGGGTCGTCCCCAGGCCTGATCTGGGCTACCTGCTCGACCTGGAACCCTCCGATGCCCGGGCACGCAAGCCCGAAGAACCCTGGCACAGCGAGCTGGATGCGGAGCGCCGGCTGTATCTGGAGCTGGCGGACAGGTTCGGCCTGCGGGTAGTGCCGGGCCGCGGGGATTTCGCCGACCTGAACGATCCCATCATCCGGGAGGCTTTCCAGATCTATATGGGCAGGTTCGAGACCTGGCTCAACGCCCTGTTCGTATCCAACCCCAGTCAGAGGAACGTGCCCGACCCAGTGTGGCGGAGGAGGAATGTTCGATGAGAGTGCTGGTGGTGACCAACATGTACCCCACGGAGGACATGCCCTCCTTTGGCACCTTCGTGCACGACCAGGTGGAGTCGCTCAGGGAGCTGGGCGTGGACGTGGACGTCCTGTACTTCAACGGGCGCAAGAGCACCTGGAACTACCTGTGGGCTTTCCCCAGGTTCTGGTACAGGCTGCTGCGGCGCAGATACGATCTCATCCACGCGCACTACGTCCTGGCAGGCGTGGTGGCCCGCGCGCAGTGGGGATACAAGGTGGTGCTCACCCACCACGGTCCGGAGGTGCTGGGTCAACCCCCCTGGCAGGCGCCGCTGTGCAGGATCATGACGCCGCTCTTCGATGAGGTCATCCACGTTACCGAGGAGGTGAGGAGCACCCTTGGGGACGCGGACGGGTGGGTCATCCCCTGTGGCGTGGACCTGAAGGTCTTCCACCCCATGCCCAGGAGCGAGGCGCGGGAACGTGCGGGCCTGCCACAGGATGTGCCGCTCGTGCTGTGGGCCGGAGACTACTGGCGCCCCGAGAAGAGGTTCGACCTCGTGGAGAGGTCCATGGAGCACGTCAAGACCTACCTGCCGGAGGCCGAGCTCGTGCTGCTCACCGGCAAGCCCCACGACCTGGTGCCGATCTACATGAACGCCTGCGATGCGCTGGTGCTCACCTCAGACCTGGAGGGCTCCCCCATGGTCGTCAAGGAGGCGATGGCGTGCAACCTGCCAGTGGTCTCCGTGAGGGTCGGAGACGTGCCCGAGGTGATCAGCGGGACCGAGGGCTGCTACCTGGTGGAGCGCGACCCGCAGCTCATAGCGGATGCGCTGGTGAAGGTGCTCGTAAGTCCCAGGCGCACCAATGGCAGGGAGCACATAGGGCACCTGTCGCGGGAGCACGTGGCCCTGCAGGTGCTGCAGGTGTACAGGCACGCCCTGGGCGTGAGAGAAACCGTTGAGAGGTATCCAGTACATGAGAGGTAGAGCTCGCAGGTCGATCTGCATAGTGCGCCACAACTACTACCCCGACACGCACGTGCGCCGGGATGCCGAGGCCCTGGCCCAGGCCGGGTACGAGGTGACGGTCATAGCCCTCCGACGCAAGGGGCAGCCGGCCAGGGAGGAGATCAACGGCGTGCGGGTGCTCCGCATGCCGGTCGAGCACCGCAGGGGCTCTCCCCTGCGCTACCTGTGGGAGTACACCTCGTTCGCGCTGCTGGCCTTCCTGCAGGTGTCTTGGCTGCACCTCATCAAGAGGTTCGACGTGGTCGAGGTGGACAACATGCCCGACATCCTGATCTTCACCGCGCTCGTGCCCAAGCTCACCGGCACGCCGGTCGTGTTCTACGTGTTCGACAACATGCCCGAGTTGCTGGCTTACCTGAAGGGGCTGCCCGCCGACCACCCGGTGGTGCGGGCGCTCGGGGCCCTGGAGAGCGTGGCCTACAAGCTCGCGGATCAGGTGATAGTTACCCAGGAGCTGCCCAGGAGGCTGGCGCTCTCGCGGGGAGCCGACCCCTCCAGGCTCACGGTCGTGCTGAACTCCGCCGACGATGCGGTGTTCAAGCCTCCCGAGGCCGCGAGGAAGGACCGGGACGTCTTTCGTATCGTGACCCATGGCTCCATCCTGGAGAGGTACGGCATCCAGACCCTGATCGATGCGCTGCCCATCGTCCTGGAGAGCGTGCCGAACGCCGAGCTCCAGATCTTTGGCAAGGGGGAGTACGAGCACCGCCTGCGGGAGCAGGTGGCCGGGCTGGGGCTGGAGGGCAGGGTTATCTTCCGCGGCTTCGTCGAGCTGGAAGAGCTGCTGTCCACGTTGGCGACGGCCGATGTGGGGTACGTGGGCATGCTGAACGACCTCGTGCTGCCCAACAAGCTGATGGAGTACGTGGCGCTGGGCGTGCCGGTCGTGATATCCCGCTGGGAGACCTTCGAACGCTACTTCCCGGAGGGTGCCGTGGCGTACTTCCGACCCGGCGATCCCCAGGATCTGGCCCGGGTGCTGGTGGGGCTGCATCGTGACCCCGAGCGCAGGGCGAGCATGGTCAAGCGGGCTTCTGAGCTATATGCCCGCTACAGATGGTCGGAGCAGAGGAAGGTCTACCTGGGCGTGTACGAGGGGCTGCTGGCGGGTAGTGAGAGCGCCCCGGCCCTGGACGTGGCGAGGGAGGTCGATGCCAGCTGACTCCTACAAGTTGACCCCCGAGGAGCGCCTGCTGCTCCTGCTGGCCAGTGCCGAGCCCGGCAGCCGGGCCGATGAGCAGGCAGCCCACCTGCTGTCGCAGCCTTTCGACTGGTCGCGCCTGCTCGCCATAGCCCACAGCCAGGATGTGGTCCCGGTCCTGCCGTACAGCCCGCTGTGGAGCGCGGTGAGAGCCTGCGCGCCCCCGGAGGTGCTGTCCGACATCCAGGAGCGCAGGCTGCTGGTGATGATGGCCAACATGTCCGCGGCCGCCGAGCTGGACAGGATAGAGCGAGCGCTGCAGGATGAGGGGGTGGCGGTGATCCCGCTCAAGGGCGTGAGCCTGCTCAGGCGGCTCTACCCGGGGCTGGATGCCCGCAGGTGCGGGGATATAGACCTCCTGGTGAAGCCGGGGGACAGGGAGAGGGCCTGCGAGATCCTGCGCGCCATGGGATACTCCCCCCTCGGGGAACCCAGGCCCGGCCTGCTCTCGCACCCCTTCCACGGTGTGCCGCTGGTCAGGACATCGGCACACGGCGGACACGTGGTGGAGCTGCACTGGAACCTCACTGACCCGCGCTTCGTGCCCGTGGATCTGGAGGGGCTGTGGGCGAGGGCCCAGCAGACCCGCGAGCCTCGCGGCGAGATGAGCCTGCCATCGGAGGAGCTGCTCGTCTTCCTGGCGCTGCACCTGCCAAAGCACGATACGGGGCTCCTCAGGCTGCTGGTGGATATCGACCGGCTGGTCAGGCAGGAGCGTCCCGACTGGCAGCTGGTGGAGCGCATAGCCCGGCGCTGGCGAGCCCAGACCCTCCTGTTCTTCGTCCTGTCCCATGCCAGGGAGCTCCTGGGCACGCCCGTGCCGGAGGGGGTCACGCGCTCCCTGTCTCCGGGGACTTTCAGGAGGGCGGTGGTGCGCGGGCTCGCGGGGCCCCTATGGGTCCTGCGACCTCCAGCCGTGGACAACCTCCGAGCCAGCCAGTTTCGCCTGGCCTACTGCCTCATGCTGCAGCCCGCGGGCAGGGTCCTGAGGGCCTACCGCACCTACCTGTGCGCCGGCGGAGGAGGCGCTGGCGGCGCGCTGCTGGGCCTTGCCCGGGGGCTCGCCTGGCCGCTGGTCATAGGGTACAGCTGCCTCAGGCGCGGGCCAGGCCATGAGGGAGCCTCTCCCTGAACCGCGGGGGCGGAGCTCAGCTCGCCTGGGTGCACCCGCGTGCCACCTCCGCTCAACCTTCCCTATCCCCAAAATCAACATCGGGGACACGCCCCCAAGGTACAATCGGGAGACGGAAGCGGTCAAAAGCTAGGAGGTCGATGTTTGAGCTACTATCGCCCACGAGGGTTCCGCTTGCTCGCGATCCTGGTGCTGGGCCTTGTGTTGGCCCTGACGGGGTGTTCGCTGGGTAGGCATGGGGAACCTCGCAGCCGCCCCACGCCCACGGTACGGGCGAGCACGCAGGCGGCAGCTACCCCGACCGCTGCCCAGCCTCTGCCCACCCCCACACCCTCTGAGGACCCTTCATCTGGTGGCTCCACCGGCTCCATCCGGTTGCAGGGGATGAGGCTCCAGCCCACCTACAACAGCGTGGCGGTGGAGCTGCCGTTCGTGGGCGATGCCGACGGCAACGCGCGCGTGCAGCTGCAGTTCCGGAGCGGCGACTCGCCTTGGCGGGATGCCCTGCCCCCCTGGCGCGTGCGGGATGAGGCTTTCTATGGATCCATCCTCCTGCTGGCGCCCGGGACCAAGTACGAGATCAGGGCTTCCGTGGAGGACCCCGACGGGGTGGTGGGGCGGGCGGTCGTCTCCCAGGAGGTGACCACCTGGCCGGAGGACAACCCTGCGCCCGCGGACCTCAGGCCGACCTACTTCGTGCGCGCCGACGGCAGCGACGAGGCCGATGGCCGATCGCCCACCTCCGCCTGGCGCACCCTGGAGAAGGCCTTCGAGGACGCCCCATCAGGAGCTGTGGTGCAGGTGGGGCCCGGATCGTACACCCCTCCGACCGTGGAGAGGGACAAGCCCCTGACGCTTGTGGCGCAGTATCCCGCGGTGGACGATGATCGCAACCCGATCAACGAGGGCAAGCGCGCGATCATAGAGCCCGCGGTGATCGCCTCCCCCCGAGGGAGCGGGGGTGAGCACGAGGCCCCCTGGCGCAGGGTGACCCTAAAAGGCCCCGCGACCGGGCAGTCATTCTCCATATGGGCCTGGAGGGGCGCGCCGGTGGAGGGCGTGGTCCAGATGGCCTTCGCCCCCTCGCGCGACGCTCCCCTGCGCCGGGTGGCCAAGTGGGATATCAAGGACGGCACCTCCGAGGGCTTCACGATGGAGGCTCCCGAGGGCTGGACGGAGATCCTATACACCAATCGCTCTTACAACTACGGGTTCGCGGCCTTCGGGAGCGACGTCTACCTGCGGTTGCCCGGCGACGTGGACCCTAACACGCAGTACGTGTGGCTCAAGGACTCCGCAGGCGAGCTCAATGGTAACACGGTGTTTGATGCCGATGACGTGCGCCTGTCAGGGTTCGAGGTCAGGCTGTCGGATGTGGTGTTCGACCCCGATGCCGACCACGGCATGGTGGACCACAACCTGTTCCAGGGCGCCAGCGTGGTCTACCGAGCGGCTCAGAAGCCTCGCTACAGGTATCCCACTCACCACACGGTCGAGCGTAACCTCTTCGAGGACCAGGGCACCTGGTCCGAGGATCCCTCGCTGCCCGCCATTCCCTGGACCTTCATCAAGGGGGCCCTGCTGCTCAGGGACGGCAAGAGTGGTTGGAGCAGGATAGGGGCCGAGGCCGAGACGACCGCCGTGTGGGGGAGGGGTGGCGCCAATGCCCTGGTCGTCCGGTACAACACCATCAGGGGCTACTTTAACGGCGTCTCCCCCGGCTACCAGAAGGACTACGACCGCTACGCCGGCTACAACCAGGACGTCCACGATAACCTCATCTCCCAGATAGCGGACGATGCGATCGAGATCGACGGGCCATCCATCAACTTCAAGGCTTGGCACAACAGGATAGAGCACGCCTCGGTGGCGCTCTCCACAGCTCCGCTGAGCGATGGCCCGGCCTACTTCTTCCGTAACCAGGTGTGGCAGCTGGGCAACGATGGCGTGGGGGCCGACCTCACCGGCAACAAGGGGGTCGGCGTCACGGGGTTCAAGTACTCCGGCACCAGCTCCGGCCCGGGGCTGATATACGTGGTGCACAACACCTTTTGGACGAACAGGCCGGAGGCCAACGGTGGGGCCCAGTTCGGAAGCGGCGGGGGCAGCCAGGAGCACTTCTGGCTGCGCAACAACCTGTTCGTGGCCACCAGGTACGCCTTCTCGGCGCCCGGCAACTCCAGCACCTCCATGGAGGGCAAGATCACCAAGGGCACCACGAGCGATATCAAGGGCACGCGGGACGACGAGATCTATCAGCGAGGGAGGTACGGGGATTTCGCCTACCACATCCCCGTGCCCAACGGCGAGTACAAGGTAGTCCTGAAGTTCGCCGAGACCTTCCACTCAGAGCCCGGGCAGAGGCTCTTCGACGTGTACCTGGAAGGGGAACGGGTGCTGCACCGCTTCGACATAGCGCAGGTAGCGGGACCCCTGACGGCAGTCGACCGCAGCTTTGAGACCGAGGTGAAGGATAAGTCGCTCGACATAACTTTCAAGAGCCTGGTGGACAACGCCCTCCTGTCGGGGCTGGAAGTTATCGGTGAGGGCGGCAGGGTGATCAGGATAGATGCCGGTAGCGAGAGCCCTCACAAGGATGCGTCGGGAGCGATCTGGTCGCCGGACGAGTACTACGGAGAGCATGAGCAGACCGGGAAGTGGAACGAGGACTACGACTACTTCGCGACCACCGATACCACTCGGGGGCTGGGGTACGGAGGCAACCGGTACACGAAGGATGTGGGCGCCTACAGGCGGGACAGCGGCCAGGGGGAACACACCAACCTCTCGGGCAGCTTCATCCAGCTGCCAGACATCCCGGGAGCCCCAAGGGGTGACCTCTCTCTCCCGGATGATTCCCCCCTGGTCGATGCCGGGGTTCCCGTCCCCAACATCTCCGACCTGCGGGGCAGGACCTATCTGGGAAGTGCGCCCGATATAGGCGCCCTGGAGAAGCGGTAGCTAGGGTATAACCGGCCTCGAGGGTGCTACCAGGGGGCTGCTTGACAATAAGTGGGGTGGTGTTACAATCCACTTGACGGAACGACAAGTACGGGTTTGGCAGGTAGAGCCAGGCACGGTGGGCGTCGGGGTGGAGAGATGAGGGTCAGCCCGAGAGCTATCGAAGCATCCCATCATTTGGGCCTAAGGCGGGTGTCGTGGCGCGCGTGGCTCCTCCTGGCTCTGGCGGTGGTACTGGCTGCTCCGGCGATGTTGGCTGCCAGAGATCTGTACTCCAGGGGCGAAGGCACCCGGCAGCCAGTGACGATATATCAGTCCGGCTCCCTTGCTGCCTCCACCCCCGAGGAGAGGGTGGCCCTTGCGGATCTGATCGTCCTGGGAGTGGTGGGAGAGCCCTACGCCAGCAGGTGGAACACCCCTGACGGCCAGTTCCCGAAGGGGATAGCAAGCGTACAGGATTTGCCTGCCGGGCAGTACACCATCTTCACCGACTATCCGGTGAGGGTCGAGAGTGTGCTCTATGGGCAGGAGTCCGCCGCAACCGTGAGGGTGCGCGTCAGCGGTGGGCAGGTGGGCGGCGATAGGATGCTGTCCGCTGAGGGGCCCGATCTGCGGGCTGGAGAGAGGGTGGTGTTGTTGCTTGCGCAAGATGAAAACCCGATGACGAGGGACGTAGGTCCCGGGCACTACATCGTGCTCTGGGGGGCCTTGGGTAAATATCAAGTGGAAGGAGGGGAGGCGGTGTCGCCCGACCACAGGCTGCCCCTCTCGGAGATGGCCGAGTTTATCAGGGAGGCCAAGCGCTAGAGCGCCCTGCAACGGATCTGAGGCAGTCGCCGCCTGGGGCGACGCCTCCCAGCCCCCTGTGGGTGATGCTGAGGGATCATGCCTGACAGCGAGCGTGTTATCCGTCAGCCCGTCCGCCCGCCTGAGAGGAGCGGCCCGTCGACAGCGTAATCAAGCCCCACAGGCTCACGATCGCCCACACCCCCTCCAGCAGGATGAAGCCGTACTGCCTCTCGACCACGGCCACGACCGTGAGCAGCAGAGATCCCAGGAGGTTGAGCCCCTGATAGGCGACGCTCGTCCTGTCCAGCCACCGGAACTGGTTGGCGGCAAAGGCCAGGAGTATAGCTATGGCGCCGACCACGGAAACGACCTGCAGCATGATGCCTCCTTATCGTCGATGCCTCGGATGCAGCATTGGTTACAGCCGATCGGATCGACGTTGATAATCGATCACCACAACCCCCATAATACCAGCTGGTAGGTTAGCATGATGGCCAATGTGCCAGGGAGGAGGAGATCACTTGGAAGCTGTCGTAGGAGCCTTGAGAGCCGTTCCAGCCCTGCCCGTCAGGGCCGTTGAGCCCAGCGTGTCCTTTTACCGCGATGTGCTGGGCTTTGCATGCCCTCACTCCGAGGAGGGGTTTGCCATACTGCGATGGGGCGACGTCGAGATACATCTGTGGGCTGCCACCGACGAGAGCTGGCGAGCTCGCACCGACGGCTACCCAGTCCTGTCGGGCGCGGAGTCGTTCATCGCCGGGACGGCCAGCTGCAGGGTCGAGGTAACAGGGGTCGATGCGCTCTATGATCGCCTGCTACCTCTGGGCGTCGTGCACCCCAACGGCCGTCTCGAAGACAAGCCCTGGGGGACGCGCGAGTTCGCGGTGCTCGACCCAGATAACAACCTCCTGACCTTCTTCGAGCGTCGATAAGCGCAGCTGCTTGCGCGTCGATCGCAGGGGGCGCGTCCGGTCACCCCGCCCCCATCTCTGCAGCAGCGGGTATCACCTCGCGCCCCATGATCTCGATCGGCCTGATCCGATCCACCCCTACGACCCAACCGAACACCATCTCGATCCCCATGCCGGCCAGCCAGCGAAGCTGAGCCAGCAGCTCGTCTACCTTTGAGCCATCTGGGCCGACGTCGAACCGGAAGGGAGCTGTCTTCTCGATCGCGCTGTAGTCCCGCCCTTCCCGCTCGCAGAGGCGGCGCAGCAGGTCCAGCTTGCGGGGGACATCAGGGGAGGGCGGCAGGTTGCAGGCATCGGCGTACCTGGCAACGAGGGGCAGCGTCCTCCGTTCCCCACCGCCAGCAATCATGATCGGTGGGTGGGGCCTGCTGAGGCTCTGCGGCGCGTTGATGGCGCGCCCGAGCTGCACGTGCCTGCCCTGGAAGGGCCTCCCGTCACCGCGCTCGCCCTCCCACATCCTCAGGCACACCTGCACAGTCTCCTCCAGCAGCTCGAACCGCTCGGGGAGAGATGGGAAGGGCAGTCCCAACCCCAAAGCCTCCTGTGGATAGTTCCCCACGCCTATACCAAGCATGGCCCTCCCTCCTGAGAGCACGTCGAGCGTCGTCACCATCTTGGCGAGCAAGCCAGGATGCCTGTACGTAGCAGCAGTCACCAGGGTCAGGAGCCGCACGCGGTGTGTATGGGCGGCGATGAACCCAAGCGTGGTGTAGGCCTCGATCTGGCTGGCCTCGATGCCACCGGTATATTGGCTGCCCCACACGTGATCCGATACGCTGATGGCTTCAAAGCCGGCGGCCTCCGCCGCTGCCACTATCTCCGCCAGCCTCGATCCCAGTTGGGCAGCCCCTCCCTCCCAATCGGTTGCTGGTATGTGTAGCCCCAGCTTCATGGCGAGACCTCCAGACTGTTGTCTCTGGCCCGCAAGGCCAAACCTAGCCCCCAGGCTAGCACGACCAGAATCGCTACGTGATAGGCCACATCCGGTACGGTGCGTGGGCCCACACCCATGGCGATCATGGACATGCCGATAAGCGTCCCGAGTAGCGCAAAACCCTGGGCAGCGATCGCTGCCTGCCGAGCCAGCGCAGGTTGGAGCCAGGTGATCAATAGCCCGAGCAGGAGCACGGCGCCTATTATGCTCTCGGCAACGGGGGCTCTTGGATGCTCGTAGCCTGGAAATATCGCCCCGAAGTGGACGAGCGCGGCAAGCAGGAAGCTCACCCCCTCGGCTAGCAGGAACAGTTGGATCCTCTTCCTCAATGTAGGGCCCTCCTTTGCATCTTGGTGTGGAGCATTATACCATATAAGCGGAGAAATTTTCTCCATTTATGGCCTGTGAATCCGCTGAGTATTGTGCTATGTTGCTGGAGATGTTAGGTATCCATGGAGGTAGGAATGAGCGGCGAATCCCATAGGGGCCACAGGGCCGAACCCGCGGGAACTCGGGAGCTTGCTCGCAGGTTGCGCGCGGATGCGCGCCGCAACCTGGAGCGCATCCTCGATGCGGCGAGGGATGTGTTTGCCGAGCTAGGGCCTTATGCGCCACTGGATGAGGTGGTGCGACGTGCTGGGGTAGGGGCAGGTACTCTCTACCGGAGGTTTCCGGACCGCCAGTCGCTGTTGCGCGCGGTTGCCATGGACACCTGGGCCCGCCTGATCGATGAGGCTGATCGAGCTCTGGCCGAAGAGGTCAACGCCTTTGATGCCCTCTCGCGCTACATGCATCGCGCGGTCGACCTACGCGTTGGTGCGGTAATGCCTTCCCTAATGGGTGCGATGCCTATGGATGGTGAGATGCAGTCAGCGGCATCACGGTCGGCGGAAGCCGCCCAGCAACTGCTGACTGCAGCCTGGGAGGAGGGATCGCTGCGCAGGGACGTCACCTTTGGAGACATCGGCCTGTTGCTCATCCGCATGAGCCGCCCTATGCCTAGCCCCTTTCCACGCGAGCTGGACAACGCCCTTGCCCACCGACACCTAGAGCTATGTATCGAAGGTCTGCGAGCTATCAACGCCAACCGCCCTCTGGCAGGCCCCACTATGACATTGGAGGATCTGCGCTCTCTGTCTTCCGATGCATCGCGCACCTCCCCGGAGGTCAAACACCCCCATCGTCAACAGCAATAGCGCTCCCCAGTAGACTAGAGGATATATGGTGTCTAGATGTGGTGCTTTGTCACCCTATGCTGCCTCGTGGAATGCCGCCACTGCGCCTGACAAGGTGGATCTGTCTGGGAGTCTAGAACTCGCCACCTTGCCCAGTAACCCTATGCCGAATCTGCCCACCCGGACTTCAGCAGCGCCGGGGTGGGCAGATCGTAGTTACCTGTTGGGCCACAGGGAGCTCCTCTATGGCCCGTTGCATGTCCCCCGATCACAGCACAGGGTGAGGGCTATCCATGCTGTCCGAACGCCTGCTAACTTCCTGCCCTGCTGATCCCTGTGCATTGAACATCAGAGGCGGAATGGACCTGTGCCCGAAGGATTTGACCGCTGGCCGGTGGTGTATGCCCAACCTTAAGACCTGTACCTGCATGCAAATCCTGGAGTTACTCCCAAGAATCGTCCCAGCTTAGTGGCTAATCACGGTGTTCTCAGGTGGTCGCTCGGGATGATCTGCTTGGGCGTGCTCGGTGAGGAGTACAGCAGCCTGATGATCGATCTCCCTGTGCCCTCGTAGTACTCCAGCCTGATCTGGTACCAGGTGCCCGCAGTGAGGCTGATGCTCCCCTTGTTCTCCGTCTCGGCGTGGTTCGTCCAGTTGTTGACCAGCAGCTTGCCGTTCACCCACAGCCTGACGCCGTCGTTGCTCCGAGTGTAGAAGGTGTAGGTTTCTGAACGATCGGCCTTCACCATGCCCGTCCAGCGCACGGAGTAAGTATCAGGGTCTATGGAGGGATCTGGCGAGCCATAGTCCCAGTTGAAGTCCACCACAGGGTCCACTCGCGTCAGTACCAGATCGGTCAGGTCGCTGTTGTTGAAGTACTCACCAAGCAGTCCACCAGCGGAAGGATTCGAGGACACCGTGAAAGCCCACGAATAGTCGGCACCCAGCCCGTTGCCCGCCAGGTCCCTGATGTCGCCCGTGGCCCTGGCTGTATAGGTGCTGCCGGCTTCCAGCGGCGCATCTGGCTGCAGGGCGGCGATTTTGAGGGCATCGTCGTAGCTCACTTGGGCGGGAACGGGCAGGCTGCTTCCTGATTTCATCAGATAGAAGGTGCTGCCATTTATGCTCGTGGGATCTGCCCTCTCCGAAAGGGCGATAGAGACCTTCGTGTTCGTGGGCACTTCGTTGGCCCCGTTGACGGGCGTGGTGCCCGTGATGGTGGGCGGGGTAGCATCGATGGTCCAGGACCTGGAGGCAGGAGATGGATCCTGATTGCCTGCCTGATCCACCGCCTTGACCTGGAAGGTATGGTTGCCATCCTGCAGGCCAGAATAGGCCACAGGGGATGAGCATGGGGAGAAGGGGGAGCCGTCCAGGGAGCACAGGAAGGTGGAGTTGTCCTCGGAGGATGTGAACTGGAAGGCAGCCGATGTCTGGCTGGTCAGTCCTGTTGGCCCAGACGTGATCGTCGTCTCGGGCCCTGCGCTGCCGCAGCTCCCGGTCGTGTACATAAAGCTGTCCTGCAGGACGGGTGGGCTGCCATCACCCCTTACGCCGTAGCCTTCGACCCTCATGGTACCGTCTGCCGAGAAGCGTATTCGCAGGAAGTGGTGCATCGTGTTGTCGCGGTAGGCTGTCCACGACGGCGGAGGGTTGGTGCCGAACTGGGAGAAGGAGCCGTTCTTGTTGCTCTCCTTGCCTCCGGGGCTGGACTTCACCCAGGTCACGCCATCCGACATCGTGTAGCAATCCTTGGCCGTGGACGTCGGGGTGTTCGAATTTGGAACATCGACCAAAGGGTAGGTCCGCTCGTAGGCCTGGTCGTGCGAGCTCACGGCGATCTTGACTCCTAGCCTCTCGAACAGTGGCCCCAACTGTGCTCTCAGTGCGAGGTTCGAGGGGTGGTTGCGCCCATCGGCGAAGGGCGATACGTGGTAGAACGGCACGATCCACCTCTGCCCCGCGGCCTTTGCCGCCAGGATATCCTGTTCGATCCACTGCAGCTGCCCGTCGGACAGCCCATTAGAGTTCTCGACCGCGTATATCGACACGAAATGTACGTCCCCTATATCGAAGGAGTAGTTCTGCCTGTTGCTGTAGCCGTTTGGGGTAGCGAACCTGGCAGCCCAGTAGGAGTAACCCTCCCCCAGGAGGGTCTCATGGTTGCCATAAGTGGGCATCATGGGTATCTTGGCGCCTATGCGCTGCATCTGATTGAACCAGGCATCTATGGAGTTATCCAGAGAGCCGAACCTCTTGTCAGTGCTGTAGTAAGCGTAATCACCGCCAAGCAGTACCAGGTCGGGATGCATCCTCGCTATCTCGTCTATTACCTGCTGCGTGCCGCTGGCGAGCCCGTCCTCCCTGCCTATCAACCCGGTATCGGCAACGTAGATCACGTCCAGGTCCGCTGGTCCCTTGGGTGGGGCAGTGTGGGTGGTGTAGGTCTCGCTCCAGGTGGAGCCGTCCAGCATTACCCTGTATTCGTAGCTCGTCGAAGGCGTGAGCGAGGATAGCGTTACCTCGTGCAGGGTGCCGCGCGTCCCCGAGGCACGGAGCGATCCGGAGGCCTGCTGCCAGGTGGTGGTTCCGGCCTGCCTGTACTGCACCAGCGAGGGTATGGACGTGTCGAAGGTGCGCCATACGATCGTCAGTGTTCTGGAGGGATCGCCCGTCCAGGACAGGTGTATCTGCTCCCCTACTGTAATGGTTACCCTAAGGGACGTGGGTTTGTAGTTTGGGGCAGTTGCCAGCACCGTGGACGTATATATGCCCGGCTGCAGCCCCTGCGTGTTCGCCGCCAGGGAGATAGTTGCCGGAGTCGTGCCGGTGGTCGGCTGGAGGCTGAGCCAGGAGGCATCATAGGAGAGCGTGTAGCTGGCCGGCGGGTTCCCGCCTGTGAGGGCTACCTGCTGTGTTGCCGTGCCCCCACTGCCCACGGACCAGACGATGGAGCTCCTGTCGAACTGCAGCTGCGGGGCGGAGTTTATCACGTTGAAGGTCGCTGTGATCTTCTGGGTGCTGCCGTTGCTGAGCTTGATGAGGGCGGTAACGGAGTGCTGCCCGTCGGCAAGCAGCGTCGTGTTGTAGGGAGAGGCGGTGGATACCGTTCCCCCGTTGAGGTCGTAGGGTGCGGTCTTCTCCACCCGATAGGGTGTCCCGAGAGCGTCGGGGTCATCTATGTAGAAGCTGACCGTGGAGACCCCATCACTCGGGGACGTGAAGATGTATGTGTTCCCGTACACGCTCTGTCCCTGCAGCGGTTGTGCGTTGGATCTATCGCTGCTGGAGCTGAAGAGCAGCACGTAGGTCGTGGCGGACAGCGTGCCGCTCCCGCCCCCAGCTATGTAAGCGCTGGCGAGCGCCAGCATCACGGCGATGAGCATCCACCACAGGGATCTTGTGCGTTGCACTTCGGCGCCTCCAGCTACTCAGTGATCTCCAGCGCGGATACCAATGGATAGTTCACCACGCTTGTCAGGTCTACGTCCAACCTCCCGTCGGACACCTCCACCTTGAACGCCCTGTCCAGAGCGGTCTTGGGGGCCACTGTCTGCAATATGTCGAAGTTGCTCAGGACCCTGCTCCCCTCGATGTTGACGTTGAACACCCGCTGACCTGCTCTGGTCCAGTACGTCTCTGCGAACTTCAACCTCACTGTGTATGTACCATTGGGCACTTGGAACCGGTAGCTAAACGGTGCCCCGCTCCTGCCCTTCTGGTAGAGCCTGTCGTCGTTTGTGCCAGCTATGTCAGAGGTGGTGCCCTTCGTGACGCTCCCGCCGGTGTACCCGGTGTCTGCCGACCAGACGTTGCCGCCCGTGTCCGTGTAGCTCGACGTGCTGCCAGAGTCCACACGTATTGGGCTGAAGGCTGTGGCCGAAGCCGTCGTGAAGCTCCACGTCCTGTCGGTGGCCAGCGGGTTGCCTATCGCGTCCGTTATCCCACCTGCGCCTCCCTTGACCGTCACCACGTAGGTCGTGTTCGGCTCCAGGTTGGCCGCCGGATCGAGAGTGACCTTGAAGCTATCGTTATCGTAGGATAGGGTCCCCTGCACCTTGTTGGTCTCTCCTTGCTTGGTCAGGTAGACGCTGGTATCCTGCACGCTGCCTGGGGCCAGGGCTTCCGAGAAGCTGATCACCACGTTGGTGTGCACCGCTACTCCGTTTGGTCCATCGACCGGCGTGGTGCCCGTGATGGTGGGCGGGGTAGCATCGATGGTCCAGGACCTGGAGGCAGGAGATGGATCCTGATTGCCTGCCTGATCCACCGCCTTGACCTGGAAGGTATGGTTGCCATCCTGCAGGCCAGAATAGGCCACAGGGGATGAGCATGGGGAGAAGGGGGAGCCGTCCAGGGAGCACAGGAAGGTGGAGTTGTCCTCGGAGGATGTGAACTGGAATGTGGCTGATGTCTGGTTGGTCAGCCCTGTTGGCCCAGCCGTGATCGTCGTCTCGGGCGGGGTGCCGTCCGATGTGATCGTGAAGCTCCAGCTGTAATCTGCGGCCAGGCTGTTGCCAGCAAGGTCCTTCACGGCCGATGTGACCGTAGCTATGTATGTAGATCCCTCGCGCAGATTGGAAGTCGGCGCGAGCGTCGCTCGTCTGTTGGCCTGGTCGTAGCTCACGTTTGCGCCCACGCGCGTGGTCGTGCCCTGCTCCACCAGGTAGAAGGAGCTGGAGCTGATCGTGACGGGATCCACGGGTTCCGAGAAGACGGCCTGGACGTTGGTCGTTACCGGCACGTCGGTGGCGCCGCTTGTGGGGCTAGTGCTTGCTACCTGCGGCCTGGTGGTATCCACCGTCCAGGTGCGGCCGGCGGGCGTCTGGTCCGTGCCCAGAGTAGGGCTTATGGCTCTGACCTGGAAGGTATGCGAGCCCTCCGCCAGCGCCGAATAGGTCTTGGGAGAGGTGCAGGCCTCGAACTGCCCACCGTCCAGCTTGCACTCGAAGGTAGCGTTCTGGTCGTTGCTCGAGAAGGTGAACGTTGCCGTGTCGGTGGCCACAACCCCTGCGGGCCCGGAATCGATCGACGTGTCTATGGTGGTGCCTGTGGAGTTGAACGCGAACGCCTCGTTCACGTTGGTGTAGTATGCCCCTCCCTGCGGCCCTCCACCGGCCACGTAGATGGTGTTGTTGATGGTGCCGGCGACAGCGCCGTGCCTCGGTGTGAGCATGGGGGTGAGCGTGAGCCAGGTGTTGGTAGCAGGATCGTACTCCTCGTTCTGTGGAAACGCCCCGCCCGTGCTCGTTATCTCACCTCCCATCACCTGGATGCGGCCGCGCAGGGTGCCCGTGACCATCGTCCTGCGCGCGGTGGGCATGGGTGCTATGGCTGCCCAGGTGTTGGTGGCCGGGTCGTACACCTCTGCCGATGCCAGGATGTTGGCGGGAGTACTGCCGTCCGCGTTGCGGGTGCGCCCTCCGAAGACGTACAGCTTACCGCCCAGCGTGGCCGTGCCGGGGTTGTCTCGCCGCGTGCTCATCGGAGCGCCCGTGCTCCAGGTGTTGGTGGCTGGGTCGTAGATCTCGAGGGTGGCGAGTGACGCGCCGTTGGAGTTCATCCCACCTACCACGTAGATCTTGCCGTTGATCTGCTGGGCTCCTGCTCCACCCCTGGCCGTGGGCATGGGCGCCAGCGTGGACCAGGTGTTGGTGGCGGGATCGTAGACGTAGGAGCTGTCTACCGCCCCCGAGAAGGGCGCGGTGGCTCCTCCGAACACGTACAGCTTGCCGTTGTAGGTGGTTACCGCCGGGTTCTCTACCCCTGGCCCTGGCATATCTTGGCCGGTGGACCAGGTGTCCGTGGTCGGGTCGTAGATGTAGAGCTTCGTCTGGTGCCCGCCGCTGGCCGTCTTGCCCCCCACGACGTACAGCTTGCCGTTGAGGGCCGTGCCCCCGGCATCCAGCAGGGCCACAGGCAGCGGCTGCTTGCTGGTCCAGGATCCCGTATCGACCGGGATGAGGGCCGTGACCCTGTTGGCGCCGAACTCCCCAACGTATATGGTACCGTCGGGGCCTTGGGTGATGGGCAGAGGATCTGTGAAGCCGGCAGCAAGCTGGCCCTTGCTGACCACGGATAGGCCGTCCGGGCTGAGCTTGATCCTGGTGATATCGTCCCCTATCGAGTAGTTGGTTATCAGCAGCTCTCCTCTGAGCGAGCCTCCGAACGCGTTGCCTCGGTACTCGATTATGCCGTCCGCGGACTTGCTATTGCCCAGGTTATTGATCGGCGGCATGTAGTTGGGCAGCGGTGGCACCCCCTGGTAGGAGCCGTCCTTGAAGACGCACTCGTTCCGATAGGGGTTGGGGTGCCCGTAGTACTTGCCAGGCAGCAGCCTGTTGAGGTTGTCTGGCTGCTCGCCGGGGTTGTTGGTCTGGGGATCACCAAAGCCCTCGCACGGAGGGGTGGGCGATGGTGGGTAGGTGCCCACCACTCCGAGGCCGTTATCCGGCCCGTAGATCGATCCGTTGGAGTGGAACACGAAGTCGTACATGTTCCTCAGGCCGCTCGAGTAGACCTGTACGTCGCAGGGCGCCGGCCCATAGGTGTTTTCGGGGGTGGCGCAGGATCCATCAAACCCGGGCGCCTTCACATCCGCCACGAGGAGCGCGGCCGACAACGGCTGCTCCGCCCTCGTGCCGAACTCTGTGTTGGCCGTGTTGGGGGCGCCTGCCCCGGTGTTGCCGCCCTGGGCGATGTACAGCTTGCCGTCTGGCCCGAAGTGTATCGAGTTCACCGCGTGGTTGGCGATGGCTCGTGGTAGCCCCGTGATGACGTCCTGCCTGTTCGTAAAGCCCGGCCCCCACAGCTTGGTGACCATGCTCGAGTTGAGCTCCCCGTTGTCTAGGCTGGGGCTGGAGTGGGCTACCCAGAGGATCACGTTGTCGGGTGTGGATTCCGGATCCACCGTTATACCCAGGGTAAGTCGTGACCCTAGCGTGGTTATCACCTGGTCAGCTACCACGTGCTTGTTGGCGTCCAGTGTGATGGCGTGTATCTTCCCGAGCAGCTCGGTGACGTATAGCCTGTTGTCCGGTCCCCACACCATCGACGTGGGGAAGGGCACCGGGAAGGATACGCGAGTGAAGGAGGCGTTGCTGTTCGGTGGCTGCGACAAGCTCTCACCTGTGGCCGAGAAGTTATCGAAGCTGTAGGTCAGGGGAGACGCGCCGTTCCTGTGGGTGGCGAAGATGCCTCCGAAGGTGCGGGTACCTATGATGGGGTCTATGCCCGCAGCGTCGAAGCTGAAGAACTCCGGGGGTACGGTGAAGGTCTTCAGCAGCACCTCGGAGTTGTTGTTGATCTGGTAATAGGTCTTCACGCTCTGGTCCACGGGGTTGGCCCGTAGCTTCAGGGTTACCCTGGCGTTGGCCACGTTGATCGAGCTGCTGTACTTGGAGGATGATGTGCTGCCTCCCACCTCCAGCAGCGCCTGTATCCGCGTGCCGTTGGGGGTGGAGATGACCACCACCTTCAGGTAGTTGTCCTCGTTGTTGCCAAACCACAGCCCCGCCTGCTCGTACTTGCCTGTGCCCGCGGGCGGATTGATCAGGGTGGTGCTCATCACCGTTACCTGGTTGGGGCCGCTCACACCTATCCCCAGCGCATTATCCTGAGAGTTGACGCTGCCGATGGTGATGCCAGCTGTGGTCAGGATGTTGAGCGTCCCGCTGTCGCTGGTGTTCACCGTTATCCTCTGCGGGATGTAGCCTGTGCCGTTGCTCGGCTGATCTATATAGGTAAAGCCCGTGCCAACGCCGTTGCCGTCCAGGATCTTGCCCTGGTCCTGGTTGAACTCCAGGTTGTAGGGGAGCTGCACGCGTATCTGGGAACAGTCCAGCGGGTAGCAGCTGGAGCTGGATGTGACCGCTTGTGTGGATGCCTGGCGCGCTCCGATCTGTCGGGGCGAGGCGTTCCCCTTGGTCACCGTTAGCTCGATGCTCACCTCCCCGGCTCTGTATCCGGGAGCGGTGGCCCTCAGCGTTGCCCTGTAGTTGCCGGGAGCCAGCTTGCCCGCGTTCAGGGAGATCACCCGCTCCTGCGGGGCCTTACCCCTCAGCCTCTGTGGGTCCGGGAATGCTGGTTCAAGCCGCATCCAGTCAACGCTCTTGCTCAAGGAGTACCTGACGGGCCTGTTATCTGATGAGAGCACGTTCAGCGGTACCGATGCCTTACCTCCCTTGGGCAGCTCCAGGCTTATCCGCTGGGGCGTGATCAGGAGGGCTCGCGGGCCGTTGTACACCACAAAGGACTTGGTCATGGTCTGTACCGAGCCGTCCTTGCTTTCGAACGCCGCGGTGATGGTGTGTGTACCGTTGGCCAGCTTGCTCGTGTCCAGGGGCAAGGCTTTGTTGCCGTTGTCGCCTACGAGGTCGTAGGGAGGACGCGCGTCCACGCGCAGGGGGCGTACTCCCCACGGGACCAGGTCGCTCGATCGGCCGGGTACGTCGAGGAAGAAGTAGGCTCTGTTGACGCCGCGGGCTTGAGCAAATACGTAGACCTTGCCCGATAGCACCGAGCCTTCCTCGAGCGGTGCTGAGCGCCTGCGGTCGCTCCTGTGGCTGAAGAACAAGGCGGGTGCAGATGCGCTCACATGTGGGTTCTCCGTGGGCTTGTTCCCCGCTGCGTAGGAATGGCTCGACATAACATATGGTGCCAAACCACTAGTTAGGATGATTAGCGCTACGATCAAGGATCTTAGGACCTTCATTCCCGCTCTCCGCTTTTCCATAAGGAAATCCCCGTTGTTCAATCGATACAGTCTAGCCCCTCCAAGTGTTAGAAGCATTACTCAAAGGTTGAGGGAGGGTATCGATATGGTCTAGTAGTAATTTCCTATTGTGACACCTGATGACGAGGCATATACTCGTGAGAGCTACAAGTTATGTTTACAGGGCCTCTCACCACATCTAGGCCCTTATATGGAGGGATGTCTATGTCTAGGATGATCCGTGTGCTTTTGCTGCCCTTGGTGCTGGTCATGGCCTTGGCGCAGCTGCCCGCCAACCCTGGCGGAGCGCAGGCCGCCGGGACGGTGACGGGCACCATGCGCAAGTGGCAGCCGGTGACCGTGAGCTTTAGCGGCCCCTATGCCTATGAGCTGGATAGCTCCCCGAATCCGTTTCTGGACTACAGGCTCCAGGTGACTTTTCGCGGCCCCTCGGGGCAGACTTACAACGTCCCTGGATACTTCGATGGGGACGGCAAAGGTGGAGGCAGGGGAAGCGTCTGGCGGGTCAAGTTCCTGCCAGATCAGGCCGGTACGTGGTACTACAAGGCCTCGTTCAGAAAGGGCACAAACATAGCTATCGACCTGAATCCCTCGTCCGGGACCCCCACAGGTTTCGATGGGGCTTCAGGGTCGTTCGTCGTAGGCGATGTGGATGCCTCTGCCCCGGCCTTCTTCAGGTGGGGTAGGTTGCAGTACGTTGGGGGTTACTACCTCAAGTTCAAAGATGGCCCTTACTGGATCAAGGGAGGTACCGACAGCCCTGAGACCTTCCTGGGATACGATGGCTTCGACAACACCCCATCAGGCCCCTACGGGATATTGGATTTTGTTGCCCATGTTCGAGATTGGACGACCGGCGATCCCGTCCTCAACACCGATGGGGCGGATGCTGGGAAGGGGATGATAGGCGCCTTGAACTACCTGGGGAACCAACATGTCAACTCGGTGTACTTCCTGGTGATGAACATCGGTGGCGATGGGAGGAACGTTTGGCCTTACGCTGGCAAGGTCAATCCCGCCGGTAGCTCATCCGACGATAACACCCATATCGATATCAGCAAGATGAGGCAATGGGACACGGTCTTCCTGCACGCCCAGAAGAAGGGGATCTACCTGCACTTCGTCCTCAACGAGGCGGAGACGGCCAACAAGAAGGAGCTGGATGGGGCCACCCTCGGAGTGGAGAGGAAGCTCTTCTACCGCGAGCTGGTCGCCAGGTTCGGCTACCTGCCCGCTATCCAATGGAACATCTCAGAGGAGTACAACCTCGACTACAACCTGGGGGCCACCCGGGTCAAGGAGTTCGCCGGCTACATACAGCAGGTGGACCCTTACGATCATCCCATCACTGTGCATAACTACGGCACCGATCTGGACTCGGTGTGGGGGCCGTTTCTGGGCGACTCCCGCTTTAGCGTGACGTCCTTCCAGCTGGAATCGGGTCCCGGCACGTACGATGAGGTGGTGGAGTCCTGGAGGCGAAAGTCCAGGGATGCTGGCAGGCCGATCCCGATAGCTCTCGACGAGTTGAACGCGGTCTCCACTTCCTCGAGCTCGATAGCTACCCAGCGCAAAGCCGTTATCTGGCCGGTGTACCTCTCCGGCGGGAACCTGGAGCATTACCTGGGAGGTCCCACCACGGACAAGACCTTGGACGACTTCAGGCAGTACGAGACCCTATGGAGGTACACCTGGTACGCCCGCAAGTTCATGCAGGACAATCTGCCTTTCTGGCAGATGGAGCCCGCGGACGGGCTTCTGAGCGGCGAGTCAACCAGCTACGGTGGGGGGCAGGTGCTGGCCAAGAAGGGCGAGGTGTACGCCATATACCTGCCCGATGCCAACCCCAGCGGCAAGCTGGATCTCTCGGGTGCTTCGGGAACGTTCGTACAGCGCTGGTATAACCCACGCACGGGAAGCTTCGAGGGTACTGCCCGGACGCTGACCGCCGGGAGCGCAGTGAGCCTTGGTGCTCCCCCTAGCTCTCCGGATGACGACTGGGTGGTGCTCATCCAGAAGGCGCAGGCGGGGACCGATACACAACCCCCTTCAGCTCCCAGCAATCTTACGGTTACCTCCAAGACTTCGGGCTCCGTGTCCCTCAAGTGGAACGCCTCAACGGACAACGTGGGGGTTGCGGGTTACGCGATATACGCCAACGGCTCCCAGGTCGGTACCACCAGCAGCACCAGCTACACGGTGACGAATCTGTCTCCGTCCACGACCTATACCTTTGTGGTAAAGGCTTACGATGCTGCCGGCAACCTGTCCGCGGGGAGCAATCAGGTGAGCGTCCAGACCTCGTCTGCTGGCACCACCTCGTCGGTGGCCGTCACCAGGTTCGTGCTGATCAACGCCGATACGGATCAGCCCATAATGGAGCTGAAGGACGGCATGACGCTCTCTCTATCGCAGCTACCGACCAGGCACCTCAACATCAGGGCGGATACCAGCCCATCGGTGGTGGGGAGCGTGAGGTTTGGGCTGAACTCGAACCCGGATTACAGGTTGGAGAGGAATCCTCCGTATGCGCTGGCCGGGGATTCGTCCGGGGACTACCGTTCGTGGACGCCTGCGACCGGGACGTACCAGGTGACCGCCACGCCCTACACGAGCTCTGATGGTTCGGGCACGCCGGGCAGCGCCTTGACGATCAGGATCAACGTGATCAATTAGGGGCTAACCTGGATGTAGTACCTAATATCTAATCGCGTTGGTACTAAATTGCTATTATGTTAGCTGCTTGAATGCAATAAACTTGTCGTAACTTTACAGGCCCAGAAAAAGGCAAACCTGTCGCGAGGCAGGGGCGCAAAGCCACGGAGCTCTCGAAGCTAGCCGGGCTGCCTGGGAGGCCTCCAAGCGGATCTGCCGCACCTTCTTCCATGGCCCTCCCAGAGCGCGCAAGAACTGTGAGTGAGGTGATGTATGAGAAGGTATATCTGTGCTTTCTTGGCTGTGATCCTGCTCCTCTGGCCCGTGGCTACCAGGCATGCCACGGTGCAGAGCGCGGACGGAGATGCGGTGTCGGTGCAGTCCATGCGCCTCACCGCCACATACAACAGCATAGGCGTAGAGGTGAAGTTCAGCGGCGACAACAACGGCAACTCCACGGCCGAGGTGTACTATCGACGAGCCGGCTCGGACGCCTGGCTGAGGGCTCTGCCCCTCTGGAGGACCGCCGCGAGCTCCGGCAGCGCCTTCTATGGCTCCGTGGTGCTGCTCGAGCCGGGCACTGGCTATCAGGTAAAGGTCGATGTCGCGGACCCCGATGGCGTGTTGGGTACCGACCCTCTGGTGGATAGCGTAACCACCAGGCCCGACAACGTAAGGCCGGCATCGGAGCTGTCTCCTAGCTACTTCGTACGGGCCGATGGCAACGACGCCAACGATGGCCGGAGCAGGTCCACCGCCTGGAGGACCCTGAGCAAGGCGTTCGCGAGCGCGCCAGCCGGGGCGGTGGTCGAGGTTGGGCCGGGCACCTATCCTACCCCCTCGCTCACGCGGAGCCAGCCGATCACCCTCGTGGCGCAGTACCCGGCAGTGGATGACTCCGGCCAGCCCATCAACGCCGGGCAGAGAACGGTCATCTCGGCACAGGCGGTGGCAATGCCAGCGGGCAGTGCCGGCCCCTGGCAATCAGCACCATGGAAGGAAGTCAGCTTGACCGGGCCCGTGACCGGCAAGACCTTCAAGGTATGGAAGTGGGCCGGGGCCCCGGTCAGCGGAGCTGACTACCTGGCGATAGCTCAGCGCCCCGGGGATGTGCCCTTCCTGGTGGCCTACTGGAGCAAGAAGAGTGGTACCTACAACGGTTACTCTATGTCCACCCCTGAGGGCTGGGCCGAGGTGCTGTACCAGAACCTGTCTTACAACTACGGGTTCACCAGCTTTGGCGACGACGTCTACCTCCGCCTGCCGGGAGATGCCAACCCCAACAACTACTGGGCTTGGCTGGGCACTACTACCCTGACGTTCTCGGGCCCAGACATCAGGTTGTCCGGCTTCGAGCTTAGGATACCCGAGGTCAAGTTCTTCACGGACGCCGCGCGCAACGGCGTTTTCGATCACAACCTGGTGCTCGGCGGTCGATTGAGATATCAAGGGGAGCAGGGCACACCCTCTCAGTACCCGCAGGACCACACCGTGCAATACAATCGCTTTGAGGTCAAGGGCCTGTGGGGGCAGGACGCGGTCCCCTGGAACTTCATCAAGGGAGGGCTCAAGATGCCTTTCGGCTCCGCCTGGGGTCGAGTAGGTGAGGTTATGGAGATCACGGCCATCTGGGGACGTGGCGGTGCTCAGCGGTTGGTGGTTCGACATAACGTGATCGATGGTTACTTCAACGGGGTGGGAGATTACAACGCCGACTACGATCGCTACGGCATGCAGGACACGGATATACATGACAACCTCCTCAGGCACATATCGGACGATGCGTTCGAGCCCGAACAGAGCGTGATCAACTGGAGGATATGGAACAACAGGGTGGAGTACACTTCCGTGGCCCTGTCCACGGGCCCGGTGAACTACGGCCCTATATACCTGTTCCGCAACCAGGTATGGCAGCTGGGCAACGATGGCGTGGGTGCCGACAACTCCGGCAGCAAGGGCGTAGGTGTAACGGGCTTCAAATACTCTGGGGAGGACAGTGTGCCCTCCAGGGTGTGGGTGGTGAACAACACCTTCTGGACGAACAGGCCCGATGCCAACGGCGGCGCTCAGTTCGCGGGAGGTGGCAGCTCCCCGGAGCGCTTCTGGCTACGCAACAACATCTTCAGGACCACGCGATATGCCTGGAGCGCGCCGTGCCTCAGCGCTTGGAACGAGGACTACGATCACTTCGCCACCACCGACACCTCTCGCGGCGTAGCCTTCTGCGGCACCAGGTACACCACCAACCTGTCGGCCTACAGGTCGGCAACGGGGGCGGACCACACCAACGCCGCGGGCAACTTCGTCACCGCTTCGGTGGTGGACGACGCGCTGGTGGATCCCTCTGCTGGGGACCTCGCGCTGAGGCAGGGGGCACCCTTCATCGACGCCGGCGTGGTGGTCCCCAACATCACCGAGCGTTACTCCGGCGATGCTCCGGACCTGGGAGCGGTGGAGTACGGCTCAGGTGGGGACGCTCCCCCGGTGCCCTCTCCCACACCGACCCAGGAGCCATCGCCTTCTCCCACGGCTACTCCCACCCCCACAAGCAGCCCCACGCCCTCGCCCGACGGCAGCAGGACCATGCCTGCCGGGAGCGTCAGCATCGAGGGCGGCGCTCAGTACACGAGCTCTCCTACGGTGAGCGTGGCCCTGGCCGATACTGGGGCGGCTGTTGTCCGGCTATCCAACTCGCCTGAGACCAGCGGCGGGGTGCTTGTGGCTGGCAAGACCGTCTCCTATGCCCCGACCGTCACCTGGTCCCTGGTGGACTCGGCCTATGGGGGCGCTTCTGGAGATGGCGTGCATAAGGTGTACGCGCAGTGGGGCGACGGCAACGGCCACTGGTCGAGCGTGGCGAGCGACGACATACTCCTGGACACCACCAGCCCCTCAGGCTCGGTGACGATAGCCCCTGACGGTACCTCGGATGGCGCGGACTACGTCAACAGCAGGAGCGTCAAGCTGGCGATCTCGGCCAGCGACCCATCACCGGCTTCTGGCGTCAAGCTCATGCGCTTCAGCAACGACGGCAGCAGCTGGTCCTCCTGGGAGCCCTACTCTTCGACCAAGTCCTGGACCCTGTCGAGCAAGAACGGCACCAAGACCGTCTACGCCCAGTTCCGGGACGCCGCGGGCAACGTGAGCGCCTCTGCCAGGGACAGCGTGATGCTGGATACGTCAGCCCCCAAGGTCAGAGGGCACGTGGGCGCGCTGTTCACGGGCACGAGGGTGCGTCTCAACACCACCACCGCCCAGACGCGCTACTCAGTAACGGGCAAGCTGAGTGTGGTCTTTCAGGACGACGCCAGCGGCGTGGCCCACTTCTCGGTGGCGCGCAAGGTGGGTAGGGGGCCCTACGTGACCCTCTCTCAGGCGCGCGTGCGAGGCCTCAAGATCCCTCTCGTGCTGAGCGACAGGCTAGCCCTGGTGCCGGGCAAAACTTATCGCTTCCGCGTCATAGTCCGCGACAGGGCGGGCAACACCACCACCAAGTACCTCGGGCCCATCACCTGCACGGCGTTCCAGGAGAGCAGCTGGCGCGTGGGGATCAGGGGATCGTCCGAGATCAACAGGGACCGGAGGGCGTACGCCCTCCGCCTCAAGAACGTGCGATCCGAGGGCGCTGGCATAAGGTTCGTGTTCAGCGGACGCAAGGTGGCGTGGGTGGCTACCCGCGGTCCCAACTACGGTGCTGCCAGGGTCTTCCTGGATGGAGCCCAGGTGGGCAGGGTCAACCTCAGGTCGGAGCGGGCCGCTCGCAGGTATATCGTGTTCGCGCGCTCGGTGACACCCGGCAGGCAGCACGTGTTGGAGGTGCGGCCACTGCCGGGCAGGCCCCTGCGCGCGAACGTGGACGCCTTCGTCGTGTACAGGTAGGACCGGCGCCTGGGTGCTGTGGGGGCACCCAGGCGTCATCGCCCCCGTTAGGGGGCAACTTCTCACCTCCTGTGCCCTTGCGTGGCTTGACGCCCATGAGGTCGTACCTCGTGCTTCTCATGAGCGATTGCAAATGGTTGCACGAGTCGCGAAGGAACCTCTATATTAAATGAAAACGACGAAAACGCTCAGGGCTATGCAGGGGTTAGGAGGTACTTGTTTGAACTATCCACTGACGCTCTCCTTTAAGCTACTATCTATAGGTCCTCAGGTGAGGGTGACTGACGCTACCGGATCCCTCGTGGCGTACGTCAAGCAGAAGGCGTTCAAGTTGAAGGAGGACATCACGATCTTCGCCGACGAGGGGCAGTCCCTCCCCCTTTACAGGGTACAGGCCGACCGCATCCTGGACTTCAACGCCGTCTACAGCATAACCGACCTCAGGAGCGGCAGGCAGTTGGGCGCGGTGCAGAGAGAAGGCGGCAGGTCCATCTGGAGGGCCACATACAGGATCCTGGATGCCAACGGTGTGCAGGTGGGGGAGATCCACGAGCAGAACCCTTGGGTGAAGCTGCTTGATGGCCTGCTCGAGGAGGTGCCGGTGATAGGGATGTTCACGGGCTACTTCCTCAATCCATCGTATGTGCTGGAGGTCTCGGGACGGCCCGCGCTGAGGATACGGAAGAGGCCGGCTCTCTTTGAGGGGAGGTTTCTTGTGGAGGCCGTAGATGGCCTGCCCAGGGAGTACGATGAGCTGCTGCTGCCCAGCCTCGTAACGACGGTGCTGCTCGAGAGGAGCAGGGGGTAGACCCCCTGCTCTATTCACAGTCCTACAGCACGGTCCACCCGCCATCGGCGACGATGATCGCGCCGTTGATGAAGCTGGCCTCGTCGGAGGCGAGGAAGAGCGCCAGGTTGGCTATCTCCTCCGGCTGCCCGATCTTGCCGTGGGCTGCCGAGAGCTTCTGCACCATCTCGGTGACCTTGAGGTTGGGCGTGGCGCTGCCCATGCCGATCGCCGTGGCCACCGCCCCCGGGCATATGGCGTTGCACCTGATCCCCTGATCCCAGTACTCCGCCGCCACGCTCCTGGTGAGCCCCACCAGCCCGTGCTTGGATATGGTGTAGGCGGCGCCAGCTCGGCCTCCGAACAGCCCTGCCACAGAGGCGGTGTTGACTATGGAGCCTCCACCCCTCTCCAGCATGCTCGGCAGCACGGCCCGGGTGAGGTAGATGGGTCCGAAGAGGTTCACCCCCAGCACCCTGTGCAGGAGCTCGTCGGAGGTCTCGCCCAGGGGCTGCATGCCGTCCATGATACCGGCGTTGTTGCACAGCACATCTATGCGCCCCTCCTGGCTCAGCACCTCCTGCACCATGTGGGCGACCTGCTCCTCGTTGGAGACATCGACCACTACGCCCCTGGCGCTATGCCCCTTCGCCTTGATGCCCTCGACGGTGGAGGTCACCCGCTCCTCGATCACATCCGTGACTATGACATGGGCCCCCTCGGCGGCGAACCTCTCGGCCATGGCTTTGCCCATGCCCGAGCCAGCCCCCGTGATGAGTGCTACCTTGTCCTGTAAGCGCGACATCTATATACCTCCTTATAGCATTCGAGACGGAATGTAGCACAAAATCAGCGGCCCGACAATACTCTTAAGTAGTATTATTGTTAGCCTTTCTAAGTAAGGAGATGTAGACCTCGTCGCTGACGCGTTGCGGGGGAGACGCGACCTGCCCGGGCAAGCCCGCGCACGCTGCGGCATGGGGGCTGCCAGCCCGGAAGGGTGTGACCGTATCGGCTGCCTACTGATCGACCATGTCCACGAGCCTGCAGACCGTGCGCCAGTTGCGCGCCGTGCCGGGTACGCCGAGCGTCCTCTCGATGCTCGCGAAGAGCTTGGACCTCCCCACGCCGTTGGGGGCGTGGAAGTAGAAGGTCCTCCCTCTGAGAGTGAAGCGCTCGCCAGCCTGTCGGAGGCGTTCGAGCTTGACCAAGTCCGGGTGCTCGGGCACTGAGCTCAGGAAGGTCAGGTGTAGCGTCGTGGGTGCTGACTCGGCCTCAGGATATGGGTTGGAGGCCACCGCTTCCCTGAGCTCTTCCGGTGTCAGGATGATCACCCTGGGCGCAAAGCCGTATCGCTCGTTGATGGCGCTGCTGATCTCCTCGGCGATCTCACCGGGGGAGGCCCGGTCGCTTCGGAAGATGGCGTTGCCGCTCTGGATGTAGGTCCTTACGTCCCGCAGCCCCAGCTCCAACATGATCTCTACCAGCCCCTGCATCGGTAGTGTGTACTTGCCTCCAAGCCCCCTCAGAAGTGCGATGTACGTGCGCATGGGTCGATACTCCCTATCCTTCATTAGAACGTATTGGTGTGTGGCCCCACCTGCAATCGCATGACATGGCGACGTGTGCCCGCGCGTCCCACCTCCTGGAACCCCGCGTCCTTGAACACCGACACGCCCCCATGAAGCGGTAGCTTGGGGAGTCGGGGTCCACAGGATAGGCTTCCACGATCGAGGCCCCACGTGCGCGGGCGTGCTCGACGGCTGCCTCGATCATCCGGCGCGTGATGCCTCGGCCGCGCAATCGCCTGACGGCGAAGAAGCAGGTGATGGACCATATGCCCTCGTCCGGGGCGCTATCGCCAACCAGCCCGCGGAAGGTCGATCTGGGGGCTACCGAGCACCAAGCCACCGGCTCACCATCCAGATACCCCAGCAAGCCCACAGGCACGCCGGAGGCCACTCGTTGGGCCATCGCCGCCTTGCGGCTTGGACCGTCGGTGCGCCGGGCTTCATCGCGATTCGCCCTCCAGGCCATGCACCAGCAGTATTTGGGCCCTCCACGGCTCTCGAACAAGCGCTCGAAGTCACTCCACCGGCTGGCATCCACCTCATAAAACTCGATGCAGGCTATGTCGTCTCCGTCGCTCATCTCTCTCCCCCTGGGGCTTGGTGGGCGCACCTGGTTATATGGGTGAAATTATACCCTCCAGAGCTGCGAAGGCATAGCCCCT
>ERZ795042.219-NODE-219-length-52732-cov-5.321051_pt1 | contig 52732 bp, 44 predicted proteins | sample MGYA00375126_ERZ795042 | MGnify/ENA primary metagenome ERZ795042 (study PRJEB30171, sample SAMN05518105) | compost metagenome | isolation source: Feedstock adapted compost from Newby Island compost facility, Milpitas, CA | place: USA:Newby Island compost facility...
GGTGCCGCCAGTGCTGCTCCTGCAGCATCCGTTGCCCGTGGAAGATGCGCAAATGGTCACGGAATGGCTAGAGAAGCGGCGCGGCGGTAAGGTGGAGGTCGTCGTCCCGAAGCGGGGGCAGAAGCGGGCGCTGGTTGACATGATCGCCAAGAGCGCCGAGGACAACCTCGAGCAGAGCCGCCTGAAGTTCCTTTCCGACGAGCAGAAGATGACAGCGGCCATGGGTGAGCTAGCGGAAGCGCTGGATCTTCCGCGCCTGCCGCGCCGCATCGAGTGCTTCGATATCTCCAACCTCCACGGCACCAACCCGGTCGCGAGCATGGTCGTGTTCGAGGATGGCCGGCCAGCAAAGAAGCATTACCGCCGCTTCGCGATCAAGACGGTCCAGGGTCAGAACGACTTCGCGATGATGAAGGAAGTCATCCGGCGGCGGTTCGCCCGAGCGGCCGAGGCAAAGGAACAGGGCGAAGACACTTGGGCGATCCTCCCTGACCTGGTTATCGTCGACGGCGGCAAGGGTCAGCTCAACGCCGCGCTGGAGGCGCTCGACGAAGTCCGGATGAAGGTCCCCATCGCCGGGCTGGCGAAGGAGAACGAGGAGCTGTTCCTGCCTGGGCAATCCGAATCGATCATGCTCCCGCGCGACTCCCAGGCCCTCTTCCTCGTCCAGCGGGTTCGCGATGAGGCGCACCGATTTGCCGTCTCCTTCCACCGGCATCGCCGTACGAAATCCGCGTTCAAGTCCAGCCTGGACGACATTCCAGGTGTCGGCCCGAAGCGGCGACAGGCGCTCATCCGCCACTTCGGCTCCGTGCGCGCCATTCGCGACGCCTCGGAGGCCGATTTGCTCGCCGTGGAGGGGATCACACCGGCGCTCGCCGCTCGCATCAAGGCGCATCTGTAGATGTCAGTCCGTGGCGCTTCGGAGTTGGAGGCTCGACTGCATGCTCCATACCAACAGGCGGTGAACGTGGAGGATACGCGGGTCGTCATTCTCCCCAGCTCGGCGCCGAACGCGATCGAGTGGGCCGCGGAGCGGATCACCACCGGCGGCGTCATCGCGCTGCCGACCGACACCGTCTACGGCATTGCCGCGTCGCTGTCCCATCCGGAAGCGCTCGACCGGCTCTTCGCGATCAAGGAACGGCCAACCGAGCGTACGATCCCGATCCTTGTCTCTTCGACCAATCAGCTCGAGCACCTGACGCGGGAACTAGACCCGGACGTTGCCTTACTCTTGCGGCGATACTGGCCGGGACCGCTGACAGTCGTCATCCCGGCGCGGGAAGGAATGCCAGAACAGGTCCTTGGGCCGGGCCGCACGGTCGGTGTGCGAATGCCTAATCATCCCCTGGCGATCGAGGTCATCGCGAAGGCAGGCGGCGCTATCGCCTGCACGAGCGCCAATCGGTTCGGGGAGCCTCCGGCCCGCAGCGCCCAAGAAGTCGCTTCCACGATCGGGCCGCGCCTCGACTTGATTCTCGATGGCGGCCTCGCGCCAGGCGGCGTGCCTTCGAGCGTGGTCGCGTTTGAAGGCGATGAGATCAAGGTATTGCGTGAAGGCGCGATCGCCGCGGAGCATCTCGCTGCGACCTGGCGCGAATTGCGTGCTGGCCGCTCCGCGTAAGCACAGGTAGGGAGGACGATGCGTTCCGAGGGCGAACCCGAGATCAGCACGACGTCGTCGCAAGCGGAGGATGTGACGGCTGACGCGACGGGAACGACTCCGGCAACGGCAGGAGGGGCCGGCGCTCGCTCGGGCGGCACGCCCGGCGCCTCGCTGGACATCGTGCGCCAGCCGGCGTACGGGCAGGGGATTGTCGTCAGCTTGGTAATCGCGGCGGCGGTCTTCGTCCTGGCAATCATGGCGATCCGCGACGCTGAAACATCAGGTATCCCGCTAACGGAGACCACCGGCCCGCTCTTCTGGGGCTTGGCGATTCTCGTCATCGCGGCCGCCGGAGCCGGCGCCCAGTACTCCGAGGTGACCGCCGCTCGCGCCGCGGAATCGCTAGGCTACCCACGCAGAGAATCTTCACTGCCGTCGGCCTGGGCCGTGCCGACGGTTGCCACGGCAGCAGCCGTGCTTCTCGTCGCGACGCATCACAACCGAACAATGCTGATCGTCGGTCCCGTGATCGCCTTCCTCGGCGTAGCCGGGGCGCTCCTCTCGCGTGATCTCCTCGACGATGCGACTGAGGCGACTCACCGCACGGCGGCGACGATTCACGCGCTCGTGATCCACGTCGTTGGCTTTCTTGCCTTCAGCGGCGTCTATCTAAACAAGCTGACGAGCTGGATCTCCGCGCCGCTGATTGGAATCTTCGCCGGCATCCTGATCATCGAGTCGCTGGAGCGGGGCCTGGCGGATCGGACGCGCCGGATCGGGTACGCCGTCCTCGGCGGTGCGATCATGGCCGAGGCGACGATCGCGCTCAACTGGTGGCCAACGTATGGCTGGACCGGCGGTGGCGTACTCCTTGCCTGTTTCTACCTCATCTCCGGCCTGCTCCTCGCCCACACTCAGCACGATGCTCTGCGCCGGCGCGACATCGTTGAATTCGGCGCCGTTGCCAGCGCCGCGCTGATTCTCTTGGCAATTACGGCATAGGGGAGCTCGAGGCGTGAGCGACGGACGGAAGAGGTTATCCCCTGAGGAGCAGCGGCTCTACGCGCTGTACGATGAGCTCGATCGCCTCGAGGAGCTGATCGAGGATATGGCTGAACTTGGCGTCAGCTCGCGAGACGAAGCGGAGGCACGGATCGTCGTGCTGAATCAGCAGATCGACGAGTTGGAGGCCACGCTGGAGTCCGGAGAGTGAGCGTTTCCACCGCCGGCGGGAGTCGTTGCCGATGAACCTCGATCTGTTCGACGCTCAGCGTCGAGAGCGCCTGGCGGTCAACGCGCCGCTCGCGACCCGCATGCGGCCGCGCTCGCTCGATGAGCTCGTGGGGCACGAGTCGGTCATCGGGAAAGACACCCTGCTCCGGCGAGCCATCGAATCGGACCGCCTGTCGTCGCTCATCCTCTGGGGTCCACCCGGAGCCGGCAAGACGACGATTGCCCGCATCATCGCGGAGACCACTCGCGCCGAGTTCGTGGCACTCAGCGCTGTCACGTCAGGCGTTGCCGACTTGCGCGCCGCCATCAAGGAAGCGCAAGACCGCCTCGGGATGCACGGTCAGCGCACGGTCCTGTTCATCGACGAGATCCATCGTTTCAATAAGGCCCAACAGGACGCGATTCTCCCGCACGTCGAGGACGGCACGATCATCCTCATCGGAGCGACGACGGAGAACCCGTCTTTCGAGGTCAACGCTCCCCTCCTCTCCCGATCTCGGGTGGTCGTGCTGAACGCCCTGACCGATGACGATATCCGAACAATCGTCCTCCGCGCCTTGAACGACACGGAGCGTGGGCTCGGATCGCAGCAGCTCACCATCGACGACGACGCGCTTGATCTCCTCGTCAACATGGCGAACGGCGATGCCCGCTTCGCGCTCAATACATTGGAGTTCGCAGCCGCCGGCGTGGGATACAACGATCGCCGAATTACGTTCCAACTCGTCAGCGAGGCAGCGCAGCGACGCGCGGCAACTTATGACAAGTCTGGTGACGACCATTACGACGCGATTTCCGCGCTGCACAAGTCGCTGCGCGGCTCCGATCCCGACGCGTCGCTCTATTGGTTGGCACGGATGCTCGAGCGCGGCGACGATCCGCTCTACATCGCGCGACGGCTCGTCAGGTTCGCCTCAGAGGATGTCGGTTTGGCCGATCCCCAGGCGCTGCCACTGACGATCGCCGCGCAGCAGGCGGTTCACTTCCTCGGGCTACCCGAGGGCGCGCTGGCGTTGGCCGAAGCAACCGTTTACCTCGCGCTCGCCCCGAAGAGCAACGCCGTCTATCGCGCGTACGGCGCGGCCCAACAAGACGTCGAGAAGACACGCAACGATCCCGTGCCGCTGCACCTGCGCAACGCGCCGACCGCCCTGATGAAAGAGCTCGGATACGGGCGTGAGTATCGCTACGCGCACGACTTCGAAGGTGGCGTCATCGGCCAGCAGAACCTGCCGGAGCGCCTCGCTGGACGCCGATACTACGAGCCGACGAATCGTGGATTCGAGGAAGAGCTGGGCCGCCGTCTCGCGGCTATTCGTGAAATCTATGCCCGGACGACGCCGAACGCGACGCCGGAGAATGGTGAAGCATGACTGAGGTCCTTGCGCTGACTCGGTCGTTCAATCGCGGCCCGGAAGACTTGCGGCCGCTCGAGATCATCCCTCACGCCGCCCCATTTGCCGAAGGCTCCGCGCTGATAAAGCTCGGTCAAACGCACGTCCTCTGCGCGGCGACTGTCGAGGAGCGCGTGCCTCGCTGGCTCGCCAACAAGGGGAGCGGCTGGATCACGGCGGAATACTCGATGCTGCCGCGCGCGACCCGCGAGCGCACCACGCGGGAGGCGACAGTCGGGAAGCAGGGCGGCCGCACGCTGGAGATTCAGCGCCTCATCGGCCGCGCTCTGCGAGCGGTCGTTGACCTCAACGCGCTCGGTGAGCGGCAGATCATCCTCGACTGCGATGTCCTGCTCGCTGATGGCGGAACTCGCTGCGCTTCGATCACCGGCGCGTACGTCGCGCTCGTCCTCGCCATCCGCCGGCTACTTAGCCAAGGGCGAATTACGCGCAACCCAATCCGCGCTGCCGTCGCCGCGGTCAGCGTCGGTGTCGTTGGTGGCGTCCCGATGCTCGATCTCGACTACTCGGAGGATGCCGTCGCGGAGGTGGATTGCAACGTCGTGATGACCGACGGCAACGCATTCGTGGAGATCCAGGGCACGGCGGAGCGCACGCCGTTCCCGCAAGCCACGCTCGACGACCTCCTCTTGCTGGCTAGCATTGGTCTCGATCACCTTTTCGCGGCGCAACGCGACGCCCTCGCACGCGCGTAACCGGCGCGGACGAAGCGGAGCATTCACGCCTCCCACCGGTAACAGCGGCTTCGCGACCGCGAGTTGAACGCTTTTGAGTGTGGAGGCTGATTTCCCAGTTACGCCGGAATCTCCGACGCTGCCCAGGACTCCTGAGGGCGCACGCTCGACTCATCGAGCGAGAGCTCGTGAATGACGACGCCTCCGCTGACCTGAGCCGCGACGTTGCGCACAAGTGTGCCGCCCGGTGTTCTCCCGATCGCGTTTCCGAGATGCGCGTGCCCGTGGAGCACCAGCGCGACGTCGTGCCGGTCGATGACGCGCGCAAGCTCGATGTTGCCCAGCAACGGGTATTTCGCGACCGGCTCGCGTCCGAGCGTCGTCGTCGTGGGCGCGAAATGTGTCACGACGATCTTGACATCGGCATCCAGCGCGCTGAGCGCCGCATCGAGCCGGGCCGCCTCCCGCCGGGCGCGAACCGCCAACGCCTGCCAGGCGCGACGCGGCAGCGTATCCGGCTCCTCATCCGGCCAGAAGCCCCCGCCGGAGCCGCCGACCCCAGCGAAGCCGATCTTCACACCGCGATCGAAGACGACCGACGTGCCTTCGAGGAAGGTGACGCCAGCCTCGCTCAAGATGCTCTTGAACGCGCGCATCCGCAAGCTGCGCCGATCGTGGTTGCCAAGGACGGCGACGATCGGTATGTCCAACCGGCGAAAGAGCTCTGCCGCGAGCTCTGCCTCTATGATCCGGCCACTATTAGTTATGTCGCCTGCGACCACCAGCACATCCGCCTCCTGGCGAACGCGCTGAATGTCCCGCACGAGGTGGCTCGGGACGGTCGAGCGAATGTGAAGGTCACCAATCGCGGCAATTCGGTACACGACGCAATCACCCTGATTGGCGAGATCACTACATAATCTATCTCGCCCCCTAGTCTAACTCACTCCTCTCGTGCCGTCGGAGTCGGTCGGCTAGCGGGACCGATGGCCCGAAATTGGGTACATCCGTCCCGAAATGACCTAGGACCCCCAGACAGGCCAGACCGGTTGACCCGTTCGGTCTACCCCTATACGGTACTTGGTAGGAATACTGTCCTAGCAGGTAATACCGAACGTCGTGGCTGGGGCAAGGAGCGAAAGCGATGAGGCTGAGACGCGCGGCTGGCAAGTCCGTCCGCGCCGCAACGATTTTCGGCGTCTTGGCGGTGCTCGTTTCGGGCCTCGCGGCGCTCTATCCTCAGGTGCCGACCAGCTCCAGAGCCCAAAGCGACCGGCAATCGCCAACCGTCGCCTGCGCCAGTCTCGATCCGACGTGGTCTGAGATCGCCATTGATTTCGCCAATCTCGGTGGAACTCAACCGGGCCGCGCGATCCGGGCGAGCGACGGCACGGTCGCGGCCTTAGTCGTGATCACCGAGGTCGACGAGAATGGTCAGCCGACTACCTTCGACTTCTCGGCGAGTGTGCGCATACGATCAGTCATCATCCAGCACGGTAGCGGCGCGGCAGTCGTAGAGATCGACCCGCCCGAACGCGCTGGAACTGACATCTCGGCGCCACATGGGGAGCCAATCTCCCGGGTCGCGCTCTGTTATCGCATTGACGTCCCTCCGCCGCCGCGCGCCGGCTCACCTACCGCGGTGGCTTCACCAGCGCATTCGCCCACGCCCCCCGGCCGTGCTCCCTCCCCCACTCCGAGCGTCGAGAGCTACGAGGTCGGAGCCATCCAGACAGCACAGGCCCTGGCAACTGAGGCTGCCGGCGCCAACGCAACGACCGAGGCAGTGCTGACAGCAGAAGCCGAAGCGCAGGCAACGCGCGAAGCCGAGCGACAAGCCGCTACGGAAGCGGCCATCGCCTTGGCGACGGCCAGCGCGGCGGTCGAGGCAACAAGCGCGGCGCAGCAGACGGCTATCGCCGCAGTTTCGGCAACGGCAGCTGCGCTGGAGAACAACGCCGCGACGCGAGCGGCCGAGCTCGCCACGGCAAACGCCGAGCAAACGGCTGCCGCCGGCACGATTGCGGCGCTCCAGACCGTCGTCTCTCAGCCGACCGCCACGCCGACCCGACCACCGGTCATCTACACCGCGGACAGCGGAACCGACTTCAGCGCCTGGCCCGCTCTACCGGAGGGCTGGACCGTCGAAGAAGACACGCTGGTCTTCGATGGTAGCCGCTCGACCGAGTACGCACTGCCGCCGGTTCAGCCTGGGAGCGCTCAGGACCACGCCGTCAGGATCGAGTTTCGAATTTCGGCCGCTCCAGAGTGCCCGACGAACTTCGGCGTCGTCGTTCGCGGCAGCGACACCGGCTACTACGCCGGGGGCATCGAGTGGAATTGCGAGCCAGCGGTGCATCTCTGGACCGAGCAGCTGGACCTCGCGCAGCAGTCAATCTCCCTCGACGACGGCTGGCACCTGCTGGAAGTCACGGCCGAGGGCGATCGGATCACCGTTCGGCTCGACGGAAACGTCGTGATTGACCAGCAGGACACGGGCCGGCCAAGTGGAGGTCAGGTTGCTCTCTGGAGCGACGGCGTGGCGCTCGAGATTCGGCGGCTGGAGATCGTTGATCTGACATGAACGCTCCCGGCCGATCACAAGGCGCGATGCCGCCGCACGACCGCCACCTCCGCTCGATACGGACTCACCGCCTTCGCCCACGGGCTTTCGGCGTTGTCCTGTTGGCTCTTCTGATTGGCATGGCAATACAGGATTGGGCGCGGGCGAACGAGGAACCGACCATGCTGACGGTCCGACTACGGCCAGTCGAGGGGTCTGAGGTAAAGGGCCGCGCCGTCCTCCGCACACAAGACGGGCTGACGAATATCGAGGTCCTGCTGGTGTCCGGGGAGGAACACTACGCGGTTCAGATTCACCGCGGGACGTGCTCAGCGCCCGAGCCGTCGGTGTTCCTACCGCTTGCTGACGCGGCGGTCAATGTCCCGAGCCAGACATCAGTCGATCTCTCGCTGAGCGATTTGCTGGATAGCGACGTCGTAATTGCCGTGCTGCAGCCGGCCGCGAAGTTGAACGCGCTTCTGGATCCCGAAAGCGTGCGGGCCTGCGGCGCGATTGCCGTCGGACGCTCGCGCACCATCACGCCACAAACGGGCATCGGCGTTCCTGACAGTGGCCGCGCCGTGACGATTAGTCTTCTCACCGCAACCGCACTCGCCACCCTGGCGACCGGGCTGATCCTCCGCGGCCGTGCAAACTAAAGATTTCCCGCACTGGAAAGACATTTGGCGCCGGCTCGGAATTGGCGTCGTTTCGGCGGTAGTCACGCCAGGAATCTTCGCCTGGCTCCTCCCGCGGCCGCCTACGCCCGACGGCAGCGAGGGCACAGCCTTCGATACGATGACTGTCGCCCTGATCATCATTGTCGTCCTTGGCATCGTCTCGCTGCTGGCGCTCGCGCTCCGGCCCCTGGTCGCCGAACGCCTCGGCGGGCAGCTTCAGCTGTCCGCAACTGAGGGCAATGGGCAGGCGGAGAGCCGAGGTCCGAGACCCTTTACCCCGCCGGTGGCTGCCACGGCTCACGGCGATATCGATCACGTTGACGTTGCGACGCAGGAGACTCTGCGCGGCCTCATCCGCAAGCTGCTTGCGCACGCGAACGCGGGCGAGTACCGCGCCGGGTTGGCGCTATACACGCCCGATTACCAGCGAAGGTTTATTCGGCAGTCTGGCATGACGACGGAGGAGCTGATGGCCGCGCTCGAGTCGTCGCCGCCACGGCCACCTGAGGAGCACTCGACACTGGCAGCGGTCGACAGATTCGAGCGGCTGCCGGACGGACGCGTGACGGCGGTGGCCCGCTACCATCAGCAAGCAGGACCACCGCCGCCGCCAGAGCGCTATATTTTCGCCCAGCTGCCGACCGGAGAATGGAGGATCGACGACATCCAGCCGGCGTAGCTCGTCTCGGCGTTACTCCAGCTCCTCGTCGTCGTCCAAGCCGTTCGGCGATTCCGAGCCGTCGAACGCGATCCGCCCAATGAGTTCCGGGGACGCTTGGCGAATCCGCTGCTGGATCTCCTCCATGACCTCCGGATTGCTCTTGAGGAACTCCTTGGCGTTCTCCCGACCCTGACCGAGGCGCTCGTCTCCGAGCGCGAACCACGCGCCCGTCTTCTTGACGATGCCAAGATCGGTCGCGACGTCCAGCAGGCTGCCGGCGATAGAGATACCCTCGTTGTACATGATGTCGAACTCGGCCTGCCGGAATGGCGGCGCGACCTTGTTCTTGACGACCTTGACGCGGACTCGCGAGCCGACCGAGTCCTGCCCCGTCTTGATCGTCTCGATCCGGCGGATATCCAAGCGGACCGAAGCGTAGAACTTCAGCGCGTTGCCGCCAGTCGTCGTCTCCGGATTGCCGAACATCACCCCGATTTTCGACCGAAGCTGGTTGATGAAGATGACGCAGGTCTTCGAGCGGGAGATCGCGCCCGTGAGCTTGCGCAGCGCCTGGCTCATCAAGCGCGCCTGCAGGCCGGGCAAGGAATCGCCCATGTCGCCGTCGATTTCGGCCTTGGGCACGAGCGCGGCTACCGAGTCAATGACGATGACGTCAATCGCCCCGGACCGGACCAGCGTCTCGACGATCTCGAGCGCCTGCTCTCCGGTATCCGGCTGCGAAATCAGCAGGTCCTCGACGTTGACGCCAAGCCGGCCAGCATAAATCGGGTCCAGCGCATGCTCAGCATCGATGTAGGCCGCGATGCCTCCCATCTTCTGGGCTTCGGCGATGACGTGCAGCGCCAACGTCGTCTTACCCGACGACTCGGGGCCGTAGATCTCCGTTATGCGCCCGCGAGGGAGTCCGCCGATTCCGAGCGCGAGATCGAGCGCGATGCTGCCGGTGGGGATCGCCTCCACCTGCATCGAGTGGGCTTCGCCCATCTTCATGATGGCGCCCTTACCGAACTGCCGCTCGATCTGGCTGATCGCTAGCTCAAGAGCGCGGTCGCGATCTGACATCAGGTCGTCCTTCCTTGGTGGGATCGGTTTGGGGTCCATGCGGGAATAGAAAACTTGTTCTACAACCTGGGCGAATGATAGCCGATCTCGCCTCCAACGTCAATCCGGACACCCCTTGCCCGCCGTCCCAGGCAGCGCTTCAGACAATGGTACCGCGCAGTGAAAAGTGCGGCAGAAATCCCTTGCGTGTCCGGCGACACGCATAATCGAGCCCGAATTGCGGCGGCTACTTACGGCAGCACCCGCACCTCGGTGAGCCCGGCCGCCACCGCCGCGCCATCTGCGCCCAAGAAGGTAATTCGGACGAAGCGCGCGGGCAGGTTGAGCGTGATCTCCTGCCAGTCGCCCGTCTCGACGGGCACGGCTTCGGCGACGACGGTCCAGTCGCGCCGGTTCTCCGCGACTTCGACGCGAACGATCGCTCCGGCAACCAGGTCCGGCGCGAGCCAGCGGATCGTGCCGATTGATTGCACATCGCCGAGATTGAGGACGAGCCACACTGGCGTCTCCGGGTCAGCCGGTTCGGCGTACCATCCCGTTTCCGGGTCATCGTCGGTAAGGAGGGCGGGATCGACCGTGCCGTCCGCGGTTTGAACGCGATACAACCGGTGCGCTTCTGGCCCCTCTGTCGCCTCCGCCGTCTCCACCTCGGTGGTGGCAACCTCCGCCGCCTCATCAATCGTCGCTTCCGGCTCTTCCGTTGCCTCTTCGATGACTTCCTGTTCAGTGGGCGACGACTCCGCCTCCTCAGGCTCCGCGACGGGCGACCCATGCGGCGTCTCGACCGGTGTCTCCGGAGTCTCTGGCGGAGAAGGTTCGGCCTCCTCTGTTGGCACAGCTGTCGGCGTTGCGGCTGGCTCAGCCACCTCCGGGGTCGCTGTCGCCGGTGGTGTCTCTGTCGGCAGAGGCGTCCCGACGTCCGAATCGCCGGAGGGAACGTACCCAGCGGGCGACCAAACCTCGACTTCGGCCAAGCCGCCGATCGTCGTCTTGCTCTGTGGATTGTTGAAGAACCACCGGACGTAGCGCGCGCTGACACCGTTCACCGGCAGTGACTGCCACACACCCGCCGGCGCGTTATTCGGCTGCGCCAACGTTGTCCAGGTGCTCTTGTCACTCGAAACCTGGATCCGCATTGCGTCCGCCAGCCCGGACTGCCCGAAGAGCCAGCGGATAGTTCCGATCGGCTTGACCGAGCCCAGGTCCACATGGACCCACGCCGAGTTCTCGGCGACGCCGGTGGTTGTCTTCCAGACGGTGTTCTGGTCGCCGTCCCAGACATAGGTCGAGATCGCCGAGTTGCCAGACCGGCTGCTGCCAACGATCTCGTGCTTGATCCCCTGAGGCGTGGGAATCGGCGTCGGCGTCTTGGTTGGCGCGGGCGTCGCGCCGCTCGATCCCGCCGGACCCGGCATGATGGCGACCTCCGCGAGCCCACCGATCTGCGGATCGAGGTTCGGATTGGTGAAGTAGAAGCGGACGTAGCGCGCAGTGACGTCGGTCACCAGCTCCTGCCACTGGCCCACCGGCCGGTTCCGGCGCACGCCAAGCGTCGTCCACGTGCTCTTGTCGTTCGACACTTGGATACGCCAATAGTCGGCCAAGCCCTTGACGCCGAAGACCCAACGAATGGCGCCGATCGGCTTCGGCTCGCCGAGATCGACGTAGACCCAGGCCGAGTTCGGCGGCGAGCTGGCATTCGTCTGCCAGACGGTGTTCATGTTGCCGTCCCAGACCAGCGTCGAGTAGAGCGAGTTGCCCGACCGGCTGCTGCCGACGATCTGGTACGCCCCCGACGGAGTGGCTGGAGGCGTCGGCGTGGCCGCGCCTGACGATGGCGGCAGTATCTCGACTTCAGCCAAGCCGCCGAGGGTCAGCTCGTTCTGCGGATTGTTGAAAAACCACCGGACATAGCGCGCACTCACGCCACTGACGGGCAGCGATTGCCAATGGCCCGCGGGCGCGTTGTTGGGCTGCGCCAGCGTCGTCCAGGTGCTCTTGTCGTTCGAAACTTGAATTCGCATCGCGTCCGCCAGCCCAGATCGTCCGAAGAGCCAGCGGATGGTTCCGATCGGCTTGACCGAACCCAGGTCAACGTAAACCCATGCCGAGTTCTCTCGCACGCCGGTCGTCGTCGTCCAAACGGTGGTCTTGTCACCATCCCAGACGTAGGTCGAGATCGCCGAGTTGCCCGACCGGCTGCTGCCGACGATCTGATACGCCCCTGAGGTTGGAGTCGGGGACGGGACGGTTGTCGCCGTCGGCGTCGGAATCGTCGTGCTACCGAGATAAAGGACTCGCTCGGGAGACGAATCGCGGTCGCCGCAGAATCCGACCGCGGAATTCTGCGGGCGAGACGCCGACGAGAGGAGCCACGACCGTACTTGGCTCGGTGACGCTCCAGGATTGACCGAGGCATAGAGCGCGACGGCTCCGGAAACGTGCGCGGCAGCCATGCTCGTGCCCGTTCGCACTGACAATCCACCGCCAACCGCCAGCGAGCTGATCTGATAGCCCGGGGCCGCGATATCAACATCCGGGCCGTAATTGCTGCCCGAATAGAAAATGTCGTCCGAGCCCGGCGACGAGCAATCCAGCGGCTCCGTAGCGCCTGGGCGCGGCTGGCCGTCCGTGTCAACGAACGCGGAAACCGTGATGACCTCGTCGTAGGTCGCCGGAGCGTACATGGAGGCATTCCGGCCGTCATTGCCGGCCGCGACGACGACGGGCACTCCTAATGACACGACATTGCAAACGGCCTCATGCAACGCTGTGGAGCTGCAAGAGCCGTCATCTCCTTCGCCGGCCAAGCTCATGTTGACGACGTCGATGAGATCCGCGTTGGCTGCCACCCAGTCGAGACCGCAGATGACGCTCGAAGTCGGCCCCCTGCCGTTCCGGTCGAGCACGCGAACTGCCCAGATCCGCGCGCCCGGAGCGACGCCAACCGCGTCAACGTCGTTGTCTCGCGCCGCGATGATGCCGGCGACATGTGTGCCGTGACCGTGCTCGTCCGAGTAGTCCCCAGTGTTCGCTCCGTCGCAGTCGACGCCTCCAACGACATTGAGATCTCGATGATTCGGATCCACGCCCGTATCGAGGACGGCGACATCCGCATCAATGGTCGACTCGACGCCGTCTATCTTCGCGATGGGATGTGTGTCCGCGTCAATGCGGTCAACACCGGTCGGCATGGTCTGTGCGGAAACGGTCACCGGCAAGTCCGGCGAGATGTACTTGACGCGAGGATGCCGGGCGAGGCGCTCAGCCTGCGCGGGCGTCAAGTGCGCGGCGAAGCCGGTGATCACTCGGCTATAAACGCGGCGAGCCTGCACCTGCTCCGCGGCCGCGAACTCCGCGGCATTCACCGACCGGGTGTTGAGAACGACGATGACGTCGCCGGATGGCACCGTCGCGGAGTCGTCTTGTGCCGACGGCCGCGCCATCGAGCGCATGGCTCCCTGGCTAGGGATCAGCGGCAGTACCACTCCCAAGAGGATCGAAATCAGCAGCAATCGCGGCGCAATTCCCCTGCGACTGCGCCGCGAGTCTCCCCTCTGCTGGTCGACACCTGGACGCATGACTCCCCTTCCCATTGCCATCGTCGGCGCGATTGTGAGCGGCCCCCGCTTTTTCACTAGGCCGGTCCCTAGAATACGCCTTGGCTCCCAGGTGGGCAACGCGAAAATACACGACATTCGTCCAGTTCATTGCCAAGAGATCTGATTTGAAAGGCAGCGTAAGGAGAAACGACCAATAGTCTCCGGAAAATAGCGACCCCGGTCGGGTGTCCGACCGGGGTCGCCTCACTACCTAGCATCGACTGGAGCGCCGTTACGCCGCGCGCTCCTGCTTCCGCCGCCAGCCGAGCAAACCCAGACCGAGCAGAGGCCAAACCGCGTTCAGGAGCATGAAGTTGCCCGATGCCGCGCTTTCGGCCCCCCCCCACGGCTGCCGCGTCAGGCGGCGGCGCCGTCGTGCCGGCGCCCGTGTTGGGCGGCTCCTTCGTCGGGACGCAGTTGAAGATCCAGACGTTGGAGCGCTTGCCAGCCTTGACAATGACGTCGCCCTGCGAATCGACGCTGTCGGACTCGGCATGGCACCAGGTGCCGCCGACTTCCTTCAGCTGGTAGGTGCCGGGCTTGAGCTGGCTGAACCGCAGGATGCCGTCCTCATTGGTCATGCCAGTCGTCACCGGCTTGTAGAGGCCACCCGTCCGCAGCGACAAGGTGAACTTGACGCCGGTCGTTTGCGGCGAGCACTCCTCGTACCAGTCGAAGTTCGCCGGGCGCTTCGTCTGCGGCAGCTCGCACACGTACTTGTGGACGACGATCGAGCCGGTCGTATCGGTCACATCGTCCGGGATGTTGAAGAAGGTGCAGTAGAGGACCTGACCCTGCTGCAGGTTGAAGGAAATGTCCTCATCGACCGTCTTCATGTCCGGATCGTTCGGATCCAGACCGCAGAAGCCGTAGACCGTGCCGACGCCCGCCGGCGGCTCCTCTTCGAGCGTGTAACCGCCCGCTGGGAGATTCGTGAAAGTCGTCTTGCCCTTTTGGCCGCTGTCGCCGGTCACGTGCGTCTGCGCGGCGGCGCCGGAGACGCGGAACTTCACGCCGTTCGTCAGCGCCTCGGTGGTGCCGCAATTGTCGATGAAGTCGGCGTAGTAGACCCCCTCAAACCCAGGCTCGCAGGTGTACTTCGTCACGTTGATCGTCACCGGCTTCGGCTCAGGCGGCCGGACGAAGTTGAGGATGACGACCGTCGTCTGCTGGTTGACGTAGATCTGGACCTCGGTGGAGGCGCCGCTGCCGCGCTCCGTCAACGTGTAGGTACCCGCCGGTAGCTGAGTCTGATACTCGCCGTCAGAGCCAGTGTTGAACTCTATCGGGCTACCGCCGCCCTGCGGTTCGAGCAGGAAGTTCGCATCGCCCTTCTTGCAGCCGGCGGTCTGGGCCAGCTTCTTCGTTCCTGGATCGGACGAGTCGTAGAAGACTGTGATCTCGCCAGTCTTGCCCGCCGGGCAGAAGAACTTGATCACGCGGATCGAGCCGCTATCCGGCGGAGGCGGTGCCTTCTTATTGACGACCGTGATGGTCGTCGTCAGTCCCGGCTTGACGACGATGTTCGTCTTCGGCGCCGCGGGCACGTAGCCGTGGGGCGCCCTGACTTCCGTCAGCCGGTAAACGATGGTCGGATCAAGGTTGTCGAAGATCACCTGACCAGCGGCGTTGGTGCACTTCGCGCCAGCACCATCCGGAGCCAGATCGAAGCAGGCATTCTGCAGCGGCTGGCCCTTCGCATTGACCTTCTTGACCAAGATCCGGCTGGGCTTGAGCCGATTCTCGACCGTGATCGTCCGCGTCTGGTTGGCCTGGATCGTCACCTGGAGATCCGGGACCGGCTGGTAGGCGGACGACGGCGCCTTCGTCTCGCGCAGGGTGTAGGTGCCGACCGGGACGTTGCTGAATGTAATGGTCCCGTCGTTCGAGCCATCTGCACTGTCGCAGCGCGCCGGCACCTTCGTCACCTGTCCCTGGCGCAGCGAGAAGCACGCGCCAGGCAGCGGATTCCCATTCTGGTCCACCTTGCGGACCGTGAGGTTACCGGTCTCGGCCGGCGGAGTCTCCGGTTGATTTTCGATCTGCAGGTGGAGGGTCTGCCCCGGCTCCACGGTAATCGTTTGGTTCGGAGCGGGCGCATAACCCGCTGGAGCCTGCGTCTCGATCAGCGTCCATTCCCCGGCCGGGATGTTGGGCATGTAGATGATGCCCTCTTCGAGGTCGTTATCGCCCGTCTGCTGGTCGCAGGCCTCGTACTCAATGCCAGAGCCGCGATCGAGACCGAAGCACGCTCCGGGGATCGGCCCATTGCCCTGATCGTCAAGCTTCGTGATCAGGATGTTGCCGGGCTTGAGCGTGTTGACGACTTCGACCGTCTTGGTCTGCCCGGCCTCGATCTCGACGGTCTGATCCGGTCCGGGCTCGTAGTCATCGGACGGCGCCTGCGTCTCGGTGAGCGTGTAGGTGCCGCGCTCGACATCGTTGAAGACGGTGACGCCGTCCGGTCCGCCATCGGCATCACACACCGGACCCGCGACCGTCGTGCCGCCGTCCATCAGCGCGAAGCACGCGCCGGACAGAGGATTGCCCTCCTCGTCCAGTTTGTGGACCTCGAGGTTCCCCGTCGTCTCCTCAACTGGCTCGTCCGTAATCGTGACCGGTCGGGTACCGAAGGTGATCTCCACCTCGCGATCCGCGACCGGCTGGTAGCCCGGCGGCGCCTGAGTCTCCGCGAGCGTGTAGGTGCCGATCTGGAGATCGTTGAATTGGATGATGCCGAGGGTGGAGTTTCCGTCCACACCGTCGTTGTCGCAGATCTCGACGTCATCCGGTCCGGTCGCACGGAAGCACGATCCGCCGATTAGCTGGTTCGTGTCTGCCGCGCGCTTGATGACCACCAAGTCGCCTTCGTCCGGCACCTGAATGATGATGATGATAATGATGATGACGATGATGTTTGCGCGGACCGTGAAGGTTCGCTCATCCAGCAACCCAGTCGGCAGGGTTGCAAGGAAGTCGCCGTTCTGGCGCAGCGGCGCCTTCAGGTTCCGCGGCCCGTCGGCCGACGCGACGGTCGGCAGCTCAGACTGGACCGCGGTGTAGGTGCCGACCGGCAGCTCGACGCGCAGGTAACCCGGCCGCGGATCGAGGTCCTCTGAGCCACCGTCGCAGACCTCCAGATCCGGCTGCTGCTGATTGGTGCTGCTGAGCGAGAGGCACGCGCCTGGCACCAGGTTGCCATCCGGGTCGCGCAGCTCGAACTGAGCCTCTCCAGACTCGGGCGGCAGCGCCTGGTGGCTGAAGGTCACATCCGTCGTCTGGTCCGCCTCGACAGTCACCGTCTGCGTGTCGGAGTTCTGCTCGAACCCAGACGGCGCTTCCGTCTCGCGAACCGAGTACTCGCCGACGATCAGCCCTTCCACCAGGATGACACCCGGTGCAGCGTCACCATCGCCTGGGCCGTTGTCGCAGACCTCCGTTGACCCGATCGCGTAGCAGCCGCCACCGGCCGGGTTGTCCTGGTCATCGGTCGAGAGGATCTGGACGTTTCCGGTCTCCGGGACATCCGGCTGATTGACGAACTCGACCTCCGCCGGCTCGCCGCCCGCCGAAACCGTCACCTGCTGATCGGCCGCGCCGGAGTAGCCAGCCGGCGGCAGCGTCTCGCTGACGGTGTAGTCGCCAGCCGGGATGCCGGAGATGAGGGTGACGCCCTCGGTGTCATCGCCGTCCGCGTCATCGTTATCGCAGACCGGGCCAACCGAGCTCGCGCCAGACATCTGGAAGCACCCGCCCGGCAGGAGGTTGCCTTCAGGATCGACCTTGCGGATCTGGACGCTGCCCGTGTCCGGCAGCGGCGTCTCAGTCGCCGACGGTGTCTCCGTCGGAGTCTCAGTTGGAGTCGCCTCCTCTGTCGGGGTCGCCTCTTCGGTCGGGGTTGCCTCTTCCGTCTCGGTCGGAGTCGGAGTGGCCTCCTCGGTGGGAGTCTCGGTCGGCTCCTCCGTCGGAGTCTCCGTGGGCGTCGCCGTGGGCGTTTCGGTCGGAGACTCTGTCGGCGTTGCCGTCGGTGTCTCAGTCGGCTCCTCGGTTGGCGTTGGAGTCGGCAGCGGGACGTTTTCGACCGAGACCTCGACCTCGCTGCCCGGCTCGACCGTGACGTCCTGATCGGGCGCGGTCTCGTAGCCGTCCGGCGTCTGGGACTCGGTTAGCGTGTAGTCGCCCGGCACAACGTCGCGAATTTCGATGGTGCCGGGCTCATCGTCCTGAGCGTCCCCTTCACCATCGTCGCAAGCTTCGTAGGACCGATCGTCATTGCTGAGGGTGAAGCATGCGCCGTCGACCGGATCGCCAGTCTCGGCGTCCGTCTTGATGATGCGCACTACTCCGCTCTGCGGCGTGTTGACGAACGTCGCCTCAGCCGTCTGACCAGCGTCGACCTCGACGGTCTGGGATTCGGCCGGGTCATACCCTTCGGGAGCCTGCGTTTCCTCGATCTCGTGGCGGCCCAGCTCGACGTTCTCCACGAGGATGACGCCGTCGTCCGAATCCGCGTCGCCGTCCTCGTTGTCACAGATCGGGTCGCCGCCGTCGATCGAGAAGCAGGCGCCACCGAGCGGATTGCCATCCTCGTCCGTCTTCAGGATCCGGATCGCGCCCGGCTCGCGCGGGCTGGTGAACGTCACCTCGGCCGTGCCGCCGGGCTCGAGCGTCGTCTGCTGCTGCGCCGGGTCGGCAAGCTGGTAGCCGTCCGGAACGTGCGTCTGCTCGATCGTGTAATCGCCGGCCGGCGAATCCGGCAGCGTCATGTCGCCGTCGCCGTCCTCGTCGCAGACTTCGCCGTAATTGGTGACCTCGTAGCAGACGCCGCCGACCGGATTACCCTCGTCGTCGACCGTGTACGCGATCACGGTGCCTGTCGCGGGCGTGTTCTCAACCGTGACCCGAGTCTGCTCGTCCGCCTCGACCGTGATCTCGCGCGGCTCCGCGGCGACGTAACCCTCGGGCGCGGTCTCTTCCGTCAGCGTGTAAGTGCCCGGCTCGACTTCCTCAATGAGGATGCGGCCTTCGGCGCCATCGGCGTCCCCGTCGCCGTTGTCGCAGACGGGACCGTACGTTTGCGGACCTTCCGCCGTGAAGCAGCTGCCGCCGAGGCGGTTGTTCTCCGGATCGACCTTCGTAATGCGGATGCTTCCAGCAGGCGGCGGCGTCGGAGTCGGCGTTGGCGCGAGCGTGTTGACGACCTCGACCGTCGTCTCCTGCCCGGCAACGATCTCCGCCGTACCCGGCTCCGCGGGCTCGTAGCCGTCCGGAGCTTGCGTCTCCTCGACCTGGACGGTTCCAGCTTCGAGCCCTTCGACCCGGATCACACCATCGGACGGATCCGAGTCGCCGTCCTCGTTGTCGCAGATCGGGTCTCCGCCGTCGATCGAGAAGCAAGCGCCGCCGAGCGGGTTCCCCTCCTCATCCAGCGTCGAGATCACGAGCGTGCCGGTCGTCGGCTCCGCCGCGATGGTTAGGGTGACGCTCGCCTCCTCGCCGGCGGAGACCGTCACCGTCTCGGTGCTGGAAGCCTGGAACCCTTCCGGCGGAGAACCGACCGTCAGGTCGTAATCGCCCGGCGGCAGCTCGGTGAGGTGAATCGTTCCGTCCGCCTCGTCTTGATCGTTGACATCACCGTCACAGACCGTGCCCGCTGCCGGCCCCGCGACGTCCACGCAGACGCCAGGCACCGGCTGACCGTTGTCGTCAACGATGTTGATGACCAGCGAGCCAGTCTCCGGAGCGGCGACGCGGAACCGGAACGTCAGCGTCGTCGTTTCGCCGCTCTGAACCGTGCCCGACTGCTCCGTCTCGTCAAGCTCGTAGCCATCCGGCCACGTCGTCGCGCTAACGGTGTAGTCACCCGGCGGGACATTGATCCCGACATTGCCGTTGTCGGCGGTGCAGATCTCGGTCGAGACTCCTTCGCCGTTGACCGCGAAGCAAGCATTGCCGACGCGGCCGCCCTGGTCATCGCGGGCGCGAACGCCGAGTCGTCCCTCGGCAGGCGTCACCCGGCGCACCGGGAACTGCGCCTCAACCGTCTCGCCCGATTCGACCGTCACTTCCATCTGCCCGCCGCCGGCCAACTCGTAGCCTTCGGGCAGGGAGTCAGTGACCAGTGCGACCTGGTAGGTGCCCGGCGGCACGTCGGTCTGCGTCATTCGGGCGTCGTCATCGTCGCCGTCGCAGAGTTCGCCGAAATCGGAGACTTCGAAGCAGACCTGCGGGATCTCCTCTCCAGTCTCGACGTCGGCCGCGTACGCGACGATGACACCCGGCTCCTCGGGTGCCTCAGTCGGCGTTTCGATCGGCTCCTCGGTCGCGATGTGCGGAACCTGGAAGGTCGAGTCTTCGAAGACGTCAAATTGCGTTGTCCCGATTCCCTGGTAGCCTTCCGGGTCTTGCGTCTCGGTCAACAGGTGCGAACCGGGATCGATCTGGAACGAGACCGAGCCGTCGCCGTCGTCGTCGCACGCTTCCGGGCCATCGTCGATCACGTAGCAAGCAGGATTGTCGGTGATGACATCGCCTTGATCATCGACAGCGACAAATGTCACCGAGACCTGGCCTGGCCCAGGCTCTTCGGTCGGCACCTCCTCGGTCGGCGTCTCCACCGGCTCTTCCGTCGGAGTCTCATCGGGCTCCGGCTCCTCGCCGCCAGTCGAGACTGTCACGTCGTTGGTGCCCGGCTCGAGCCGGACGCGTTCGTCTTCGACCGTGTCCTGCGAGGGATCGGTCAACGTCTCGGCCAGTGTCAAGCGACCGCTCGGGATTCCATTGGGGAAGATCAACGTCGTCTCGCCGTCGGTGTTGCCGTCGTTCGGGTCGCACCGCTGGCTGGCAACGCGGCCGCTATCCTCGTCTCCCACGTAAACGGCGAAGCAATTGACGCCGGGGAGGGGCTGGCCGCTCGCATCGGTCTTGGTCACCACCAGCTCGGCCGGCTCAACGGACTCGGCAGTCTCGACGCTGCCGTTCGAGTCGACGACGATATGCACACGACCAGGCGGATCGACATCGACCTGGTCTTGGGACACGACATTGCCGTCGACGACCACTTGGAACGCAAAATCGCCTGGCGGAGCATCGAAGTAGGCTTCCCACGATCCATTGGGCAACGGGGCCATCGTGACCTGGCCCGCGTCCGTGACCAGCTCAAAGGTGTTGAAGACCGGGATGGCACGGACCTCGCCGCTCCAGGCGTCGATCGAGAAATAGACACCGATCGAGCCATCGGGCACGTCGAGGAAGATCGGACCGCCTTCCGAGAGCTCGAGGCCGCCTTCGCCGATCTCGACTTCGCCGAGCTGCGTATCTACGACAAACTCAACCTGATAGGAGCCTGGCGTAATCGGAACGAGCGCGAAGAATACTGCGCCCTCGCCGCGCTCGAGCGAGATGTCACCCTCGGGGAAATTGCCGCGCACGGTGAATTGGCTCGGCGCAACGAGCGGAGGCGGACTTCCGGGTCGGCGAGCCAGCGCGGAAGCAAGGTTGGCGGCTGTCGCCGCTACGGGAGCCGCCGAAACGGCGGACAAGGTGAGGAACGGCGCAAGCACGCCAAGGAGCAGGCTGGCGATGGCGATCATGTGGATCGCCCGCTGTGCACCGCGCGCTACCTCAACAGTCGGAGCGTGCGAGGGTCGCCAGCGGTTGCGGTTTACCTTGGGAATCCGGCGATTACGGGCGCGCATGAGCGTCCTCCGGGAAGAGCCGGACGCCCGCATGCGAGATCCGCGATCTCTTTACCGGCGCCCAGCACCAACTCCGATCACTCTTGAAAGGCTCGATTAGCGATCGGCCTTGCCCAGACCTGGCACTGATGCTTTGGTGCGTGGTCGCGACACTATGCCCTTGTCTTTCGGCCACGTCAATTCGCCTCCCCGTGGCCAGCAGAGTTCCGATCACACATCTTACCTGAGGTTGGCTCAAATTGGAGCCATCTGCCCCTCATAACGTGGCCAAATGCGTTTGGGTTTCGCTCAGGCTCGGCTTGCTCGCGATGCCAGCTGAGTCAGGCAGCGATTTGCAGGTCCGCCAATAGCTGCCGCAGCTGGTCTTGGTCGCGCGGGAGGCCGCGGCGATCTAGGAAAACGTCGGTCACTCCAAAATTCGCTAGCTCTGCCAACCGGCGCCTCACGTAAGGTAGTGGGCCAACGACCACCAGTTGGGAGACGAGGTCTGTCGGGATAAGCGCACGGGCAGCGGAGAGATTGCCTCGCTCGCGCAGCTCAGGAAATCCTCCGCCTTCGGCAAGGATCTCGTCCACCCGCATCACCCGCCGGACATCCCTCATCATCCCCTCGATGTCGTAGCCGGGCACGTCCAGCAGCCGATCCATGCCCGGCAGGGCGTGAATCAGCGCGATCCCTACCTTCTTTCGTTCGTAGACCGGCTCCGGGTCATCCGTCACAGTCACTGCGGGATTGGCGAAGAAGCGCAACTGGCCGGGATCCCGGCCCACGCTCATCGCCGCATCCTTCACGGTCGCGATCGCCTTCCGCAGGAACGCGTCCGACGCCATCTCGTTGAAGAGGACGCCGTCGAACCGGCGTCCAGCGAGGTTGAGCGCCTTCGGCCCAACGGCGGCGAGGTATCGCGGCGGACGTGTCGTGGGGTGAATCGACCGTTCCCAGTTGCGAACCGGGATCGGCTCACCGGCGTTGGCTCGATATGGGGGACTCCACCACTGGTCGAGGAGAGTGGCCGTCTCCTCGAGGAGAGCCAAAGGTGAATGCGGGGCCACTCCCAGAGCGCGCTCGTGCCACTCTGGCTGGCCCCGACCAAGACCGAGGAATGCCCGCCCAGGGGCAAGGCGATCGAGGGTAGCGACAGAGGCAGCGATCAGATTCGGATGCCGCCCAAAGGGATTGACGACGCCCGTCCCGAGCCGAATGCGCTCCGTCCGCGCCGCGATCGCCCCCAGAACCGCGAAGGCGTCCCAACCATCCGGGTCCTCGTTGATCCACAGTGAGTCGAACCCGGCTCGGTCAGCAAGCTCGGCGAGGCGGAAGGTGGCGGCGACACCATCGGCGCCGGCCGACCTCACCCAGTCGCGGTGGTCGATGGCAAGGGAAAACTGCACCAGGCATTCCTAGCATCGCCATCGCCATCTGCGATGGTTCGATATCTCGGCGTAAACGCTCAGCCAGCTATCCGACCTTGGGACGGTAATAGATGATGATGCCGCCGGGCCGCTCGTCCCCCGTTCTGCTCGCGATCCCTTCCGTTCCGTCATGCATCGGGAACGGATCGCCACGCTCGATCTCCTCAGCGCGCTCCTTCGGGATCACCGTGGCAAAGATGCCGTGTTTCGAGCATTCCCAGACTCCCGGATGTCCCTCGACCGGACGCATGCGGTGTCGGTCCCGTGGATGAGTTTTCCCCACTTCACACAACGGATTCGGTCCGGCCGTTTGATGCTGTTCCATCGCTTGTATTTCATCCCTCCTCGTCGCATTCGCGACGCCCGAAAGACGCTTCCTTGCTCAGTATGCCACCGAGGCGACACACGACTCCCGGCAGCCCATCAACTCACGGACCGGGCGGCATCACGTCCCGCTCGTCAAGCCGGACGCCATCGGAGTGAACCGCACGCGCTCCCACGCCTTCACCCAGTCGACGTACGTCGCGATGCCGTTCCCCTCGTTCGTCAGCGGCGGGAAGCCTCGTAGCGGCGACACGGCGAAGACGGCATCGAGGTCGCCGTAGTCGTACAAGCCTCGCGCGTCGTCACTGAGAAGGTCGACCGCGAGCTGGTTCACTGTCCCGCGCTTCAGCCGATCCATCAGCGTGGCTTGGATCTCCGGCGAAAGCAAGTGGTCGATCAGCGCGTGCGCGAGATCGGGGTGCGGCGCTTGCGTGGGGATACAGAGGTTGTCGCAGAAGCTGTAGTCTCCAGGAGCCGGGTGCGTTGTGCGCAGGCGGCCATCGGCGCCCGGCAGCCACGGCGCTGCCTCCCAGCCGATCGTGCTGATCCAGGCTCGCCCGCTCGCCAGGACCGGGACCAACTCGGTAACGGAGGCCACGAACGCGATCGCCTGCTCGCTCTTGAGCTCGATCAAGTAATCGGTCGTCTCATTGAGCTCGGCGACCGTGACTCGCGTCGGATCGGCATGGCCGAGGACGTAGTTCCAGAGCATGAGATGGCCGAGGCCATCCTCGGTCATGGCCACCTTGCCTTGAAACCGCTTTTCCTCTACCACCCGCCACGACTCGGGTGGCTGCTCGAATTGATCGGCCAGGTAGACCATCGGACTCGTGCCCCAAAGGAAGGGCACACCCCAAACTTGGTCGTCCGATCGCACCCAATCCGGCCATCGAAACCGAGGAAAGAGGTCCGCGGCGTTGGGGATGAGATTCGGATCGAGTGGCTGGATGAGCCCAGCTTCGGCAAGCGGAACGACGACACCGTTGTGCGGTGTGATGAGATCGTATCTGCCGAGCCCACCCGCGCGGAGAAAGAGGAAGAATTCGTCGTTCGCGCCGATGCGAGTCGCCTTGACCTCTACCCCCGTGCGCTCGGTAAACGGCGCGAGGATGTCGGGCTCGTCGTAGCCGGGCCAGCAAAGGATCTCCAGCACGGTGCGATCTTCGTCAGTTTGCGCGACGCGCCCTTGCACGCGCGCGACCGCTAGACTTCCCGCGCCGGCGAGGAACGAACGACGAGAAAGCGTCGTGATGCGGGTCATCCTCCGCTGTCTCGCGATGGATAGAATCACAAGCTCTCCTGGGATATGTCGTGAGCGGCCGCCGCCCGCGCCGAGCCGGGCAACGGAGCCTCCGGCAACGGCAGCGCAATCCCGAGCGTCAGCCCACCGTCCGCGACGATCGCCTGCCCCGTTACATAGGTCGCCTCGTCGGATGCCAGAAACGCGACGATGCTCGCGATCTCCTCCGGCCTCGCGAACCGGCCCAGCGGCACCCGCTCAAGGTACCTGGGCGCAAAATCCGGGTCTTCCGTGACGAACGCCGCGCGCGTCTTGACCATGCTCGGCTGGACCGCGTTGACGCGGATGCCGTACTGCCCCAGGTCGAGCGCCGCCGAGCGCACCAGTGCGTCGATACCCCCTTTCGACGCGTTGTAGTGCCACATGTTCGACTCGACGTACCAAGCGTTCGTCGAAGACGTGGCGACGATCGCGCCGCGACGCGCCGGCATCATCGCCCGAGCCGCTTCCTGAATGCAGAAGAAGGTTCCCGTCAGGTTCACATCTATGATTCGCCGCCACGATTCCTCACTGATTTCGTGGAATGGCTGCGCGTCGGCGATCCCGGCATTGGCGACGAATAGGTCGAGCTGTCCAAACCGCTCCAAGCACCGGCTGACGGCGCGCGCGACATCTTCCCGGCGACTGACGTCCGCCTGGACGGTTTCGATCTGGCCTGCCTCACCCAGCTCGGCTCGCAACCGCTCCAAAGACTCTGGCTCGATGTCCGCGCCGACGACCCGCATGCCTTCCTGCAACAGCCGCTCGACGATCGCCCGCCCGATTCCGTTCCCCGCTCCGGTGACAACCGCTGCCCGACCTGCCAGATTCATTGACTCCACCTCCCAACCGCGAATAGTAGCAATCCGGGCGATCCGCACTCGTCTTGAACCGCGTCATCGCCCCATTCATCAGTCACGCTGCATTGTGCCGAACCGGCGGCCCATGCTACGGTATTTGCGTTAGGATCAACGACTTTCGGCAGGCTCGCATTAACCCATCGCCGCGTCAGCGACCATGTCTCGAGCTCATCGACCGCCATCCGATATCGAGCGCCGCCAGTTCGATCTGATCGTCATCGGCGGCGGAATCAACGGCGTTGCCATCGCGCGCGACGCGGCAATGCGCGGGCTAGATGTCGTTCTCCTCGACCAGAGCGATATTGGCAGCGGGACGACAAGCTGGTCAACGCGATTGATCCACGGCGGCTTGCGATATCTGGAGCACGCCGAGATCAAGCTGGTGCGGGAATCGCTGCGCGAGCGGGAGCGGCTCCTCCGCAACGCTCCGCACCTGGTGCGTCCATTGCCGCTGGCGATCCCAGTCTATCGCGGCGCGCGCCGAGGTCCTCTCACCATCCGCGCCGGCATGGTGCTCTACGACTTCCTGTCGTTCGACAAGTCCCTGCCGCGCCACCGCATGCTTTCCCGCTTAGACGCGCTCAACCGGTTCCCCGGTCTCAAACCGGACGGTCTTCAAGCTGCCGCCGTCTACTACGACGCACAGGCGACCTTCGCGGAACGCCTGGCGATCGAGAATGCGCTCTCTGCCCGCGCCCACGGCGCCGTTCTGCTCATCTACACGCGGGTCGATCGCATCTGCGCCGAGGGCGCGGTCGTGACCGGCGTCGAAGCGACGGATGTCCTGACCGGCGACCGATTGGAGCTGCGCGGGCGGATCGTCGTCAACGCGGCCGGCCCGTGGGTGGATAGCGTGCTGGCCGGGGCGCCCGTGCCTACGAAGCGCATGATCGGCGGCACGAAGGGGAGCCATCTCGTCGTTCCGTCATTCCCCGGCGCGCCGCAAGACGCAATCTATTTCGAGGCGCAGTCGGATGGACGACCCGTCTTCATCATTCCCTGGAACGGCGCCTACCTAATCGGCAGCACCGATATCCGGGTGAACGGCGATCCCGGCGCCGTCCAGGCCGACGACAACGAGATCAACTACCTGCTGAGCGAAGCGAACGCCATCATCCCGGGCGCTGGCCTGAGCACCGATGACATCTGGTACGTCTACTGCGGGGTGCGCCCGCTCCCATATCAGCCGAGCGGAGCGGAAGGCGCGATCACGCGTCGCCACCTCGTGCACGACCATGCTCCGCAGCTACGCGGGTTGTTCTCGATCATCGGTGGGAAGCTGACGACGCACCGCAGCCTGGCCGAGGAAGCGGTGAATATCGTTTGCGACCGCCTCGGCAAGCAGGCTCGCTGCCCGACCGCTCATGCTCCGCTGCCGGGCTACGCGGGCATCTCCTTGGAGCCCTTCCGCCGCACGCTCCAGCAGGAGACGGGTCTCTCCGAGACCCAGGCTTCGCGACTCGTCTCCATTTACGGAGAACGCGCGCGGGAGGTCATCGCCTACGGTAAGGACGCTCCCGAGCTCCTGCAGCCGATCGCTCCCCAAACAGACGTCATCGGCGCCGAGATCGTCCACGCGGTCCAGCGTGAGTTCGCTGAAACGCTCGGCGACATCCTGATGCGGCGGACAATGGCGAGCCTCGCGCCGGACATGGCGATCGGAGTGGATGAAGCCGCGGCGGCGATTGCCGGCCGCTCCCTCGGCTGGTCGGAAGAGCGCGTCCGGAAAGAGGTCGCCGACTACCGCGCATCGCTGCGCCGCTTCCGCCCGAAAGCGCTCGCCGAAGCCACAACCCCCGCGTCCTGATGCGTTAGCTGACGTCCTCTGGCAACGCGCCCAGCCGCCGGCGCAATCCGAGCGCGTCCCAGCCGTCGAATCCCTCGATGATCTGCCCATCCTTGATTCGGTCCAGGCTCATCCCCTCGACTCGAACCCGTCGTCCCGTCGGCTGGATACCGAAGATCGGTCCCTGATGCGTGCCGGTCAGGACCCAGCGCGTCACGACCTTGTCCCCCTCTGCAACGAGATCCACAACCTCGAAATGAAGATCGGGGAACGCGGCACGCCACTCCCGCCACTGTCGCCGGAACGCCTCGCGACCCGCCCCGAAGTCGGGATCGTTCCCCGACGCGTCCGCCGCGATGTAGCGGTCGATTGCCGACTCGTCACCCTGGTTCCACACTTCCTCGAAAAAACCGCTTAGCCAGCGCCTTCAAGTCATCCGCCATCGCGCCTCTCCCCTCTTCTCTCACTGATCAGCACAGGGCCATAGCGCTGCATTGTCGCCGGAGAACGTCGACTCGGAAACCTGCTGGTGAAAACGTCGCCGACCCGACCGCCGGAGCCATTCGCGGCGAGTCGCGTACGTAAACTGGGGAACGGAAGGAGAAGCCCTATGTCTCCCTTGCGCATCCATCGCCGCACACTCCTCACCGGTATCGCCGCATTGGCCGCGGGCGCCGCCGTCTCACCGCGCCGGACCGCGGCTCAGCCGAATGCGTGGGTCTATCCCATCCAATACCTCGGCAACCTCCCCGGCGACGGCTTCTACATCCGACACGGCTACGCCTGCGAGAACACCTGGTACAACCCCGGCTGGTGGCACACGGCGGAGGACTGGTACGCGCTCGAAGGCGACACCGCTGGCGCGCTTGTCATCGCCGTAGCGGATGGTGTGGTCCGCTTCGCCGGCTCAGACTATCCAGGGAGAGTCGTAATCGTCGAGCACGCCGGCGGGCTCTTCTCGATGTACGGCCATCTCGACCCAGATTTGCGCGTCAGGGAAGGCGATTTCGTGACTCGTGGCGATGCGCTCGGAACGGTCTTGCAGCGCACCGACGGCAGAGCGCCCAGCCACCTCCACTTCGAGGTACGCACCTTCCTCCTACGCGACGAGGTAAATGGAGATAACCCTCGGTTCGGGTACGGCTGTGGCTATCGCTGCCCGCCCGGCCCCGGTTACTGGCCAATGGACGCCCCAGAGCATCCTTCGACGCTCGGGTGGCGAAACCCGACACACGTGCTGGCTCGGTCGTTCCAGGAGATCGATCTCAGCCAGGCAGGGCTGCGAGTGCGCGTCGCGAGCCTGCCCTCGGCTGACAGGACGTCCTCCTGGAGACTGGCTGGAGTCCGGCCAACCAACGAGCCGCTTGGCGAGATTTCGCTTCAACCCGGCGAAGAGTTTCCGCTGCTGCAAATTCGCTCCGGCCCAGTAGACAGCCACGGCTCGAGCACCGACGCGTATCGCATCTGGTACCGCATCGCCCTGCCGGACGGAACTCGGGGCTGGGTCCGCGCAGCAATCCCCTCCAACCGGGAAACCGGCAGCGACGGCGAGCCATCCAGCCTCCTCTTCAATTTCCTCCCCGTGGTTCCGACCGCGCAGTGACGCTCCCTGGGCCGCTGAATCACGTCCCAAGAGCCTGATCGGCAGCTCTATCCCATTCCTCCGTGCCCGATCCTAGGGCGACGAGTCTCCGCATGCCCACAATCTCGGGCTGCCTTGACGCTGCGCTGTTTGATCTATATAACTACGACAGTAAGACAAGTCGGGCCGAGTTGCTGTTTCCAGCAGGCGCCTCAGGCCGGCAACGGCAAGACAAGGCTTCAGTGATCAAGTTTCACCTTGATGGCCAGAGCGGTGTTTCCGCCTACCTGCAGATCGCGCAGCAGGTCAAGCAGGCGCTGCGGCTCGGTCTACTCCAGCCAGGCGATCAACTCCCCAAGGTCCGCGATGTCGTGGCGTCCCTTGCAATCAACCCGAACACCGTCCTCAAGGCCTACCGCGAATTGGAGCTCGAAGGGCTCGTGCTCGGGCGGCCAGGTGTCGGCACCTTTGTCGTCAAGAGCCTCGCTGGTCCGAGCGTCGGTCGCCACGCCGAACTGCGAGCCGAGTTCGTTGCCTGGCTCCAGAAAGCGCGCGACGCCGGTCTGGACGACGACAGCATCGCGGCACTGATAGCAACGACGCTCCGGGAAGCGTCAGCCAAAGCTACCGAGCGCCCTTCCCCGGCAGCCGTTCTCTCCCAATCGAGCAACCAAGCATCAATCCATCAATCCACCACTAACAGCAAGGAGGATGCGGAATGAGTCTCGCCGTCGAGACCCATGATTTAGGGAAGAAGTATCGGGACACCTGGGCCCTGCGAGCCTGCACGCTCCAGATCCCGGAAGGTCGCATTGTCGCGCTGATTGGTCCGAACGGCGCGGGCAAGAGCACGTTGCTCAACATGCTTGTCGGACTCGTGCCGCCAACCGTCGGCAGGGTCCGCATCTTTGGCGCCTCTCCTCACACCGAGCCAGAAGCGACGTTGCCGAAGATCGGCTTTCTCCATCAGGATCGTCCACTGTATCGCTCCCTTACCGTCGCCGAGCACCTTCATCTCGGCGCGGCCCTCAATCCCGGTTGGGACGATGATCTGGCCCTCGCTCGCCTGAAGCAGCTCGGCATCCCGCTCGACAAGAAAGTCGGAAAGCTTTCCGGCGGCCAACAAGGTCAGATCGCGCTCGTCCTCGCCCTCGCGAAGCGTCCCCAGCTGCTGCTGCTCGATGAGCCGGTGGCAGCGCTCGATCCATTGGCGCGTCGCGAGTTTCTCCAGGTCTTGATGGACGCCGCGGTCAGTGAGGGCATGACCGTGCTCTTCTCTTCTCACCTCGTCGGGGAGCTGGAGCGCGTTTGCGACTACCTCGTCCTCATCAACAACGGCCGCGTCCGCTTCGCTGGTGATCTCGATGCCTTCGTCGAGAACCATCGCCTCCTCGTCGGGCCACGCCTTGGGCAGGAGGAGATCGCCCGGATCGGCAACGTAATCGCCGCCACCCACACCGAGCGGCAGACCTCACTCCTTGTCAAGGCGAACGGGAATCAGATTGCAGGGGAATGGGACGTTCGCGCGCCCGGCTTCGAGGAGATCGTGCTTGGCTACCTGGCGCAGCGCGACCGCGAGTCAGTGTCACGGGAGGCGGCCTGATGACGTGGCTTTCGTGGCGATTACATCGGCCCGAAGCGGCAATCGGGAGCGCACTTTTCGCCGGGCTGATACTCCTGATGGCTGTCGGGATCCGAAGCATCACCGCCGCTTTCGAAGCGGCGAAGAACGTCGGGTGCTTCGACTCCGGGGAGATCGCCTCCAGCCAGGCGTGCCAGCCGCTGCTAAGCACCTACTGGCTTCGCATCAGCCGGTGGGACAACCTGACGGCATTTCTCCACGCGGTGCCGCTCGCGCTGGCCGTGCTTCTGCTGATCCCGACGCTCCAGGACTTGGAGCGCGGCACGGTCCGCCTCGCGTGGACGCAAAGCATCACCCGAGGCAAGTGGGCGATACACCGGGGACTCTTCCTCATCGCCATCGCGGTCTTCGTGACCGCCATCTGGGCGCCGGTTGCCTTGTGGTGGTACGACAGTCTTCACCAAGACGGAAGCGATCAGCCGACGCCCCGCTTCGCCCAGTGGTACTTCGACTTTTCGCCTCCCGTGCTGCTCGGCTACAGCCTCTTCGCCTTGGCGCTCGCGCTAGCTCTCACGGTCGCATTGCGGCGCCTGGTGCCCGTCTTGGCGCTGACGGGGGTCGGGTTCGTCGCAACCCGCTTCTTCGTCGCGAATCAGCTCCGGCCACGATTCCGTACACCGGTCGAGCGCATATCCGTTCCATCCAGAACCGAGACCGTTGCCCCGTATTCACCTGAGGACTGGGTCTTTGATGAGTGGTGGGTGACGCCAGCCGGCGATCGCATCTCCCTGAGTCAATTCCACAATGAGCTGTGCCGGTACGACGGTACGGGATCGGCGGAGGACTTCTTCTACCAGTGCGTCGCCGATAACGGCCTGAAACTCGTCACGGCTCTCCAGCCAGCGAATCGTTTTTGGCAGTTTCAAACGATCGAGACTGCGCTCTATTGCGGATTGGCCGCCGTGCTGCTCACCTTCGCCTACTGGTGGGTTCGCCGCCGAATTGCGTGAAGGAGTAAACATTGGGTACTGAGGCGGATTTGGCGCCGGGCGTAGTACGTCTCACTGGCTGCCCGGTTCGGATCGATCGCAGAGCGGCGCCGCTACTCGGTCAGAACCGCCTCTTCTTCCTCTACTTCCTCCACGCGGCGTAGCGAGGACGGATCCTCCATCCGATCGATGAACAGGATGCCGTCGAGGTGGTCGACCTCGTGCTGGATCACCCGCGCCAGAAATCCCTCGGCCTTGAACCGGATCGGGCGATTGTCGAGGTCCATCGCGCGGACGGTAATGCGCTGCGCGCGCGGCACGTCCCCAACCCAGCCGGGGATGCTCAAGCAGCCCTCGGTCCCGACCTCCCGGCCTTGCATCTTCAAGATCTCGGGATTGATGAGCGTCAAGCGCGTCTCTGGCGACCCCTCTTCGACATAGTTCTCGGGAACATGCACGACGATGATCCGGCGCATGACTCCGACCTGCGGCCCGGCAAGCCCTACCCCCGGAGCCGCGTCCATCGTCTCGTGCATGTCGCGCGCAAGACGCCGCAGGCTGTCATCAACGGTGCGGATCTTCGTCGCCTTTTGGCGTAGTCGAGGATCACCCTCGAGCAGAATGTCCAGAATTGCCATTTCTCTCTCAATACTCCGAAGCAGAGCGAGTCCTTCTCGACTCAAGTATCCCTCATTCGCCGCGCTCGGCTCCAATTTCCAGAAGGAGCTGACGCAAGAAGTTGAGTGAGCGACCAGGGGACGTCCGTCCGACCTGGCCGATTTGTCAGAGCAGGCTCTGCGGATCGACGTCCACGGTCCAGCCGGGCCTTGCCGGCAGGCCGTCCAACAAGAGGTCGAGATCGTCAGGCGCGGCTCGGACAACGAATTGCCATTGGTATTGGCCGCGAATCTTGCTGACGAAGGCTGGCGTCGGTCCCAGCAGATCGATCCGGGCGCCTCGGTTTCGCGCGTGTCGCCCGACCTGCCGCGCCATCTCCTCGGCCTCGGCCGAGCAGCGCTCCTCGTCCGCGTGGCGGTACAGGTATCGAATCAGTCGCGTGAATGGCGGGTAACCGTGGCGGCGCCGGAAGTCAATCTCCTCCGCGTAGAACGCGGCATAGTCATGGCGGGACGCGGCCTGAATCGCGTAGTGGGCCGGCGCGTAGGTTTGGACGATGACGTGACTTCCCGGTGCTCGCCGTCCCGCGCGCCCTGCAACCTGCGTGAGCAGCTGGAACGTCCGCTCAGCCGATCGAAAATCCGGCAGGTAGAGCGTCGCGTCCGCGTGGATCACGCCGATCGCCGTGACCGACGGCAGGTCGAGCCCCTTCGCGATCATCTGCGTGCCGACGATGATGTCCACCTCTCCCCGCTCGATCCGAGCGAGCAGCCGCTCGTGCCCGCCGCCACGCCGAATGGCATCCTGATCCCAGCGCGCGACTGTTGCCTCTGGAAAGAGCCGGCGCACTTCTTGCTCGACGCGCTGCGTTCCCGAGCCGAAATACCGTAGTGTCCCTCCGCACTCGGAGCATTTCTGCACCGGCGCGGTCCGGTAGTTGCAGCGATGGCAAAGGAGGCGGGACCGATCCGCGTGATACACCAGCGGAATGTCACAGTGGGGACATTGCACGACCGCGCCGCAGGTCCGGCAGAGGACAACCGTCGCCAGCCCTCGCCGGTTGAGGAACAGCATCGCCTGCTCCTTCGCCGCGAGGGTGCGTTCGAGCAAACTCTGAAGCGACGCGCTAATGATCGAAGCGCGCTCCCGGTGCAGCTCGAGCCGCATGTCGACGATCTCGACGGACGGAAGCTCCAGCGGTGGCGAGGACTCGATCGTCGCACGCCCCGGACGCGGCCGGCTCAGTAAGCGCAGCCGCCGGATCTCCCCTTCATCCGCCCGACAGCTCGTCTCGACCGCGGGGGTCGCGCTCCCGAGAACGACCACTGCCCCACGGCGCGCGGCTATCTCCTCCGCCAGCCGCCGGGCGTGATAACGCGGCTCTGCTTCCTGCTTGTAGGCGCCGTCGTGCTCCTCGTCGACGACGATGAGTCCAAGCTCGAAGACCGGCGCGAAGAGAGCCGAGCGCGGCCCGACGACGACCGTTCTTTCCCCCTGGGCAATCGCCTGCCATGTGCGATACCGCTCGGCGTCCGGTAAGTCCGAGTGCAAGACGGCGACCCGGCCAGGAAAGCGGGCTTGGAAACGCCGCACGACTTGTGACGCGAGGGCAATCTCCGGCACGAGCACAATCGCGGAACGCCCGTGCCGCAGACACCAGGCGACCGCCCGCAGATAGACCTCTGTCTTGCCGCTCCCGGTTACTCCGTGCAGCAGGATCGGCGTTGAGTCGCGCTCAACGAGCGCCCTCTCGATTGCCTTCCACGCGACCGACTGCTCCTCTGTCAGCGGCGGCGCGGCGTTCAGTGGCACCGGGCGATCGTGGCGCTCCCGCGCGCGCTCGATTCGCTCGATCAGCCCCTTGCGCGCGAGCGCGACGAGCGTGCCTTGGTCCGCCCCGGCCTGGCTAAGGACGTCACGCACCGGAACCCAGCCGTCAGACCCCGTCGGCGCTAACCGGCTCCGCCGAATCAGGTACTCCACAACCGCACGCTGCCGGGGAGCGTGCGCAACCGCGCCCAGATCCGCCACCGCCAGCCGCACGAATCGGTCGCGCCGGATCGCCGGCGTGTGATCCACGACCTGGACGACGCGCTCTATCAGGCCGGCGCGTTCGAGCGCGGCGATCGCGCGTCCCGCGTGGGAGCCCAGCTCCGCCCGCGCCGCCTTCTCCGTGACCTCCCCTCGCTCGCTCAGCAGCGCGAACAGCCGAGCCTGAAGCGGCGGCAAATCATCAGCGTGCGGCATTTCGAGCTCAACCAGCCGCAGGAACTCAACCGCGCGGTGAGTTACGCCAGGCGGGAAGAATGGAGACGCCGCGGCGAACAGCGTCGTCGCCGTTTGCCGAGCCAGCCACCGCGCGATGTCTAGCTGATCGTCAGTCAGGCAGAACTCAGGCTCGACCGGCGCCCGGATCGGCTTCAGCTCGAAGGGCACGGACTCCGCGTGGAGCCGCACCACGAGGCCAAGCACGATTTGGCGACGCAGCGGGACCCAGACGAGCTGACCGACGGAGATACGCTCCGCGAGGTCACGTGGCACCGCGTAGCTCAGCGTCTCTGATCCGGACGCGTGGACCTGACGGTCCACCGCGATGTCCGCGACCGTCGGCTCCGACGGCGCCATCCTACTGTCCGTCCGCTCCGCGTCCATACTCGCAGCATACACTGGAGCGAACGTACAGAACAGATGTGTCAATTTGTCATCGCGGGCCGCGTACTAGGTAGTGCCGAGCAGCTCTTCTCCGTGGGCGAAGACTGATGGGCCGCCGCCGGTATGGACGAAGACAACCGCGTCGTTCGCGCCTATCACGCCCGCGCGGATGTCCGCCAGCATCCCAGCCATCGCTTTGCCGGTGTAAACCGGATCAAGGAAGACGGCCTCCGTTCGCGCGAGTAGCCGAATAGCCTCGAGGCATTCCTCGGTCGGCACGGCGTAACCAGGACCGACGTGTCCATCATCGACCGTAATGTCGTCCTCAGAGAACGACTCGTCCACGCCGAGCAGCTCGCAAACGCCCTGGATGAGCGACAGCGCTTCCTGGCGCAGCGACGCCGCCGTACCGTCAACCGAGATGCCGACCGGCACGAACGGCGCGTGGAAGAGCCGCGTTCCCACGGTGATCCCAGCCTGTGTGCCCAGCGATCCGCTCGGGAAATAGAGCCGGACTGGCGATTCGCCAATCTCGATGAGTTGTTGAAGCAGCTCTAGAACGAACGACACGTAGCCGAGTGCGCCGAGCGGAACGCTGCCTCCCGTGGGGATGACGTACGGAGTTTCGCCAGCCGCGATCAGCTCCGACCGCACCCGCTCCATTGCCTCCGAGCGCTCTTGCTTGCCCCCGACGAGGCACACCTTCGCGCCGAGAAGATGATCGAGCAAAAGGTTGCCTTGGACCGCGGCGCCCTTTCGGGTATCGAGCACCAACGTGCAGCGCAACCCGGCGACAACGGCTGCCGCCGCGGTCGCTCGCGCGTGATTGGACTGAGCCGCGCCTTCCGTGATCAATACAGTTGCGCCCTGGCCGACCGCATCCGCGACCAGGTACTCCAGTTTGCGGACCTTGTTGCCGCCGAATGCAAGCCCGGTCAGGTCGTCTCGCTTGATGTAGATGCGTGGGCTACTCGGTCCAAGATGTCGTTCGAGGTTCGTTGCGCGTACGAGGGGAGTCGGGAGCGTCGCAAGTGGAAACCGAGGGAAACTAGCCAGCCGCATGCCTCACCCGCTGTTACGCGCGAACGTCCGAAACCGGCGTGCCAAGGGCTGCGTAGATGTAGTCCGCGACATCCTGACGCTCTTCCGTGCCGTCGAGAACCATGCATTCCAGGACATCGAGCATCTCGGGATTGAAATCGCTCAACTCCTGGACGATCGGCCGCTCGTTGCGGGACGGCAGCGGATCAATCACGAAGGCGTACGCCTCGTCGATCAGCGCCTCTTCGTCGACGGCCACCCGGAACAACTTCGACATGTTTCTTTTCCTTCCTAGACTCAGGGCCGTTTGCCCTTGCAGCGCATTGTACGCGAGCACCAATGCCGCATGAGTTGCGCCAGCGCACAATGCATCGCATGCGACACTGGTCAAGCGGGCTATACTCCGCACGCGTGAATGTTCTGCCGACTCGGAGGTGCACACGACCATGGTCCAGGCCCCGGCACGAAGCGGAATCGTGTCAGAGTATGAGGAGCGCTTCGCCGGCTCTCGCCGCCTACACGAGCGGGCGCGCGGCTCCCTCGCTGGCGGCATTGCTCACGACGGACGATTCCTCAAGCCGTTTCCGCTCTACATCGACCACGCTCAGGGCGCGTACAAGTGGGACGTCGATGGCCATCGCCTGATTGACTACGCGATGGGCCATGGCGCGCTCATCCTTGGGCATAACCATCCCGATATCGTCGCCGCCTGCACGGAGCAGCTCCAGCGCGGCACCCACTACGGCGCCGGCCACGAGGCGGAGGTGCGCTGGGCGGAGCAAGTGCAGAAGCTCATCCCCTCCGCGGAGCGCGTGCGGTTCACCTCCTCTGGGACGGAAGCGAACCTGCTGGCCATGCGGCTGGCGCGCGCCTACACCGGCCGGAACACGATCCTCAAGTTCGAGGGCCATTTCCACGGCTGGAACGATTACCTGGTCAAGGGGGAGAAGCCGCCGTTCGAGGCTCCCTATGTCCCCGGCGTGCCGGACGAAGTCCTACGCACCGTCGCCGTGCTCCCGCAGGATGACCTTGGCGCGGTCGAAGAACGCCTGACCCAGGGAGATGTCGCGGCGATCATCGTCGAGCCGAGCGGCGGTTCCTGGGGGACGATCCCGCTGCCGGAAGGATTTCTGCAGGGTCTCCGAGACCTCGCCACGAAGTACGGTTCTGTCCTGATCTTCGATGAAGTCATCACAGGCTTCCGCTGGGCCCCGGGCGGCGCTCAGGAGCGCTTCGGGATCAAACCTGATATGACGACGCTCGCCAAGATCGTCGCGGGCGGTATGCCAGGCGGTGCGGTCACGGGCCGGGCCGACATCATGGCGCATCTCGAGTTCCGCGACGATCCGGAATGGAACAACAAGCGGAAGGTCGTCCATCCGGGTACCTACAATGCCAATCCGCTTGCCGCAACCGCCGGTCGGATCTGCCTCGAGCGCTGCGCCGATCCCGAGGTTCAGCGCTACTGCGACACGCTGACCGCCAAGCTTCGCGCCGGCATGAACACGGTGCTCGAGAAGCACGGCGTGAACGGCTGCGTTTGGGGCGAAAGCTCTGCCTTCCACATTATTCTAGGCGAGGTGTGCACGAACCGCGTCGCGGGCGACCTTCGAGCGCCGGAAGGGATCTCCCCGGCGACACTCAAGGCGAGCGGAAAGGCAGGGCTGGGGGTGCCGCTGACTCTGGCGATGGCGCTCGAAGGCGTCGATCTCTTCAGCGGTGGCGGCATGCTCAGCATCGCGCACACCGAAGCCGACGTCGACTTCACAGTTGAGGCTTTCGAGCGGGCGATTGGCCGCCTGCGGCAGGACGGATTGCTCGCATAGCGGCAATTCGGGCAACTCGAGAATCGAGGGCGGCCAGTCGGCCGCTCTCTTTCTCGTTCGCTAGGGCGCCCCAGGCGGTTGGCGCATCCGGGTGACACCCCCCGATGTGCGAAGCCGTGGCAACAACATGTGCCATCGAGCAACCCTTAGAGCCCATCCGTCTCGTGGGACGACTCTAATTCGCCGGAGACCCACACGAGCCCTTCCGCGATCGCCGCATCTGGAGGCAGCGCCGCCCCCGATTCCCACGCGGCCTGGAAGCGCCGCCCGCCGAGTGCGGCGTATGCTTTCTTGCTGGCGTGGTCGTAGATGGATTGCACCTCAGGTCGTAGCGGCTCACCGGTCGACGCCGGGAGCGCGGCCGCGGCGCCGAGCAGCCAGGCGGCCCGCTCAAATTCCCCGCTGTCCGCGGTGATTCCAGCGAGCGCGCCCAGACTCATGCCCGAATGCCAGCGATAGCCGAGGTCATGCGAGAGTGCGAGTGACTCGGCCATCAAGGCTCGCGCGCGAGTCAAGGCGCCCGCTCGGCGAGCTAGCTCACCCTGAATCCAAAGAACGCTGCACAATCCGCGACCGTCACCAAGTCGTTGAAACGTCTCGGCCGCCGCTTTGAGCAATGTGACGGATTCGCCAGAATCGCCGCGAGATATCATGGCCACGGCCAGCCAATGCCGCGCCTTGGCGACTCCCCACTCATCTCCGCCCTATTGCGATAGCGATATGCTCTCCTCTAGGCACGCAACGGCGCGGGCAATCTCCGCCGCCGCCAGGATCTGATCGCGTTGAACATTGCGCGCCGCGTCAGCGCGCGAGATGGATACGTTGCCGAGAACGCGCAGGGCCACCGCCTCGCAGGCCCGATCGCCGCGCACCCGGGCTAGACGTAGCGCCTGCTGGACCCACAATGCGGCCGCCTCGTAATCGCCTAATCGCTCGCTGAGATCTCCCAGTGCGATCAACGCCTGCGCTCGCTCGGGCGCGCACGACCGATCCGCAACGACGAAATCCTCAATCCATCGCCGCCCTTCAGGCACGTGGTCATGCGCAACCCAGAATGCCCACAGCGCCGTGGCAAGCCGCATCCCGGCCAGCATATCCCCATTGCGCTTGTACCAGTTGAGCGCCAAGCGCAAGTTGGGCAGGTCGACTTCAAGTCGCTTCAACCACAAGACCTGATCCGGACCAAATAGGTGCGGATCACTCTCTTGCGCCAACACCAGGAAATAGGATGCCGACTTCCTCGACGATGATGAGGCGGTCGGCGTCGATATCGAGGCATCGCGAGAGCGGTTCATCGAATTGGCCGAGGCGCGGATGCGCGAGGCGTACCCAGGCGCGGCGATTGCCTGGGAGCGCGGCAACGGCCTGGGCGTGCGCGTCGTCGTGGAGACGGACGCGACGCTCGATGAGGATGCCTACCTACGCCTTTGCGACGAGGTTGAAGAGACAGTGCGGTGGACGCTGGATCACCTCTGGGACCACATGGACCAGTGGTTGGTCGTCAGCGACGACGACAGCGCGGCGCGGCGGCAGGACGCGATCCGCGAGGCGACGCAACAGGTACAGGCGATCTGCGATGACGCGGTCGCCAACCAGGAGGCGATCCTGGCGCGGGCAGAGGCCGTAGGCGAGCCGGTCTTCGATGTCGCGGCGGGCGAGTGGATTTCCGTGGCCGAGGCGCGACGACGACGGGAGGGGCGACATGTCTCCGCTTGAGACGACGATCACCTACGGCGGTCGGCGCTTCCGGCTGACCGCCTACCCGGAGGGCGACGCCTGGCACGCCGCCGTCACCGAGTGCCTGCCGGACGGCACTGCCTGCACCTGGCAGACCGAGCGGCCACAGCCGAGCCCGGCCGCCGCGCTCACCCACGCCAGCGCGCTCGTCCTGGCGATGCTCCTCGACGACGACGCCGGCGATGTGGCGGATGCCACATAACGACCTCGGCGCGGCCGCTCGCTCGGCCCTCCTGCGCCTGGCGCCCAAGCAGCGCCGGGCGCTCCTGGCCGAGTTCGCCGAGCCCGCGCCGACGCACTGAGCTTCCGTCCGCCGCCCCGACGCGCTACAATTCGGGCAACACTGGAGGGAACCGATGCATATCCCACCGCCACAACCGATCCGCCCCGGCGCCCGCGCCCGCGCCCTCCCCGCCGACCTGGAGCCGGGCCAGCCGGTCATCCCCCCGGAGCCCGGCCCGCCACCCGGCCCGCCACCCCGCCCAGCGGTCTGGCGCCTCCTGCTGCGCTGGCTGATCAGCTTCATCATCTTCAGCGCGACGCTGAAAGGCTGCCAGTACTACGGCCGCCAGCTGAACAAGCCAGCCGACGTCTACTACGGCCGCCAGGTGAGCAAGCCGGCCTCGCTCGACGAGGACCAACGGCGCGCCCTCGCCCGGGAACTCATCCGCGCCTCCCGGACCCCCACCCCGCCGCCAGGCGACTAGCCCGGCGGCCCGGCCGGGCTGGCGGTATCCGGACGCGCAACGACAGCGCCAGGGCTGACCTGGCGGCAGGGCTGCCCCCTACTTGGCCGCCTCGACCAGGGCGCGCACGGCCTCCGGCCGGACGCCCGCTCGCTGGGCAATCGCCGCGATGTCCTCCTCCAACAGGAACGCGGCCGTGCCGTCGTGCCAACTCTTCTGCCAACCGGGCCAGGCCGCGTCAGGAGGCGCGCGCTGCGCGGAGTATTGATCCAAATCCGCTCGGGCGATCCGGTAGGTTCTGCCGCGCTTCGAAGCTGGAAGCTCGCCCCGCGCGATGGCATCCCAAATCGTCCTCTGGCTCACGCCAAGCCAGAGCGCCGCATCGGTTGCCGAGAGCCAGTTCGGACCGGATTCCCCTTGCACAGACAAATTGTCCTTCCTGGATAGATCATCGTTGATATCTTCCTCCAGCGCAAGGGATCTGGCGGGCATTCAAGACCGGTCGGTACTTCGCCGCGCCAAAGCTGGCGACGACCGCGACCGCGGATATTTCCCGCGGCTAGTTGATGCCTAGCTCACGCAAGGCCGCCAAGTAGTCTTCCTCGGTGTCGATATCGCGAGGGGGCGGCCCATCGCTGACCGGGACGCGCAGCACGCGGTCACCGTACCGCTGCACGATCTCGCGCGCGCCGCGATCGCCCTCGATCGCCGCCAACTCCGGAAAGATCTCCCGAGCGAAGAGCGCAGGATTCCCCGCGGTGCCGCCGTAGGTGGGTACGACAATTGGCGCGGCACTCTCGCGGAAGGCGCGGATGAGCGTGTTGATGATCTCCGCGCCGACGTGCGGCTGATCGCCGAGCAGGAACATCACCGCCGCCACTCGCGGATCAACGGCGCGGAGTCCACATCGGAGCGATGTACTTTGCCCCGCCTCGTATGCCGGGTTGATGACCACGCGCTGGCCGAGCTCCCCAACAGCTGCCGCGATCGCCTCGCCTTCGTGCCCAAGGACGAGGATCACCTCAGCTAGGTCTGAGGCAAGCGCCTGCCGGACGACGCGTCGCAGCAACGCCTCCCCGCCGAAGTCGAGGAGCTGCTTCGGGCGGCCCAGACGCCGCGACATGCCAGCCGCGAGAATGACCCCGCTGACCGGCGCTTGCTCAATCAAGGGAGGCACGCGTTCACCCGGCGCCGACAGCGCCGATCAGACTCGGGCGCGGATGTTCCCGGTCGCCTGAGTCAGCGGGCCGCCAGTCCGACCGTGCCGCGTCGCGATGATCTCCGCCAGGATACTGATCGCCATTTCTTCTGGCGTGCTCGCGCCGATATCGAGCCCGATCGGTCCGCGTACGCGAGCCAGACTCTCCTCATCGACCCCCGCGGCTCGCAGTCGCTCCCGGCGGTCAGCATTCGTGCGCCGGCTGCCGACGGCGCCAATGTACCGAGCGCGGGTCTTCAAGGAGCCGAGTATCGCCGGCTCATCGAACTTCGGATCGTGCGTCAAGATCGCGATGTACGTGTTGGGCTCGATCTTCAGCGTCTCCAGCGTTTCGTCGGGCCAGGCGACGATGATCTCGTCCGCCTCGGGGAACCGCTCCCGCGACGCCAGCTTCGAGCGCGCATCGCTGACGATGACCTTGAAGCCAAGCAGCTTCGCGAACTTCGTCAGCGCCTGGGCGACGTGCACAGCCCCGAAGATCAGGAGCAATGGCGGCGGCGGAAACGTCTCGATGAAGACGTCGCGCTCATCCTCACCGATCGTGTAGGTTCGCGTTTCGGAGCGCTCGTCGTTGAGCAAGGCGCGGGCATCGGCAACGACTTGCGCGTCAAGCTCGGGCGAGCCGAGCGTCCCAACCGTCTCGTCCGGAAGGATGACGAGCTTGTTGCCGATACCCGCCCCGCGCACGACGGTCGCCACCGCCGCCGGCAGATCCTTAGCGATCGCCTCCTTCAGCCGCTCGTATGGGCTTGTCGGCGTAGCTGTTGTCATGGCTTCGGCTGAGCTTCTCCGGAACCCGTCTGCCCATCGAGCGGCTCAACGAACACCTCGATCGTCCCGCCGCACGCGAGCCCGACGTCCCAGGCCATTTCGTCAGTGATACCGAAGCGCAGGAGCTTCGGCTCTCCAGTCTTGAGAACTTCCTGCGCCTCCTCGAACACGGCGCCCTCGACGCAGCCGCCGCTGACCGAGCCAGCTAGCTGCCCGCTGCTCGAAACCGCCATCGTCGCGCCGACTGGCCGTGGCGCCGAACCCTCGACTTTGATGACCGTGGCGATCGCGACCTTGTCACCGGCCGCGCGCCAGGACTCAATCTCCGGCAGCAAATCTTTCACGGCCCTGACTCCTTTTCCGAGGCCCGCCCCGGATGAGCGGCCCCACATTGACGACGAGCTCGCCCCGCTCCGTGATTCGCGGCGCGACCGGCAACCGGTCAGGCGCTGCCCCTTGCGCCGTTCGGCTCGCTCGTACTGGCGGCGTGTCGTCCATCTCGCTCAGGAGCGAGGCGAGCGCCTCCATGCTCTGGAGATTGTGAATCGGCAAGAAGGCATCGACAAAGGGCAACGCCGCGCGAATCCCCTGCGTCAGCGGCTGGTAACCCGGCGCTCCCAAGAGCGGGTTCAGCCAGATCAATCGGCGGCACGACCGCTGCAGGCGCGCCATCTCGGTTGAGAGCAGCCGTGGATCGCCCCGGTCCCAGCCGTCAGAAATCAAGATCACGGTCGCGCCGGAGCGCAGCACGCGCCGGCTCCACTTGTAGTTGAACGTCTTGATCGCCTCGCCGATGCGCGTCCCGCCCGACCAGTCATCAACGGACTTCACGACCTGTTCAATGGCACTGTCCACGTCTCGCTTCCGCAGCTCACGAGTGATTCTCGTCAGCCGGGTGCTGAAGACGAAGACCTCGACCGACTCCAGGCCATGCTCCAACGCATGCACGAAGTGCAGGAGCAGCCGCGAGTAGCGATCCATCGAGCCGGAGATGTCGCAGATGAGGACCAGTGGCCGCATCCGCTCCTTGCGTCGCCGCCGGCGTAGCTCGATCGGCACGCCACCGTGCTTCAGGCTTTCGCGCAGCGTCCGCCGGTAGTCAATGAACTCGCCATGTGGCGCCTTCTCTCGCCGTCGCGTCTTCCGCGTGCCGAGCCGCCACGTCATGCTTGCGATGATCCGGCGCGCCTCGGCGATCTCCTCCGGCGTGAACTGCGCGAAGTCCTTCTTGCGCAGCACCTCGCGGGCGCTGAAGACGAGCACGTCTTCAGGCGGAGCTTCCATCTCCTCGCCGCCCTCCGCCTGGTCTTCGCCGGTGTCCTCGATCGCGACGATCGCGCGCTCGCGGCTCGTTTCCGCCTGTCCCGTCCCTGGCCGCTTCTGCTCGCGCGTCATCTCCGGCGCGGCATTCGGAGGAGCTGGCAACGTGAGCTCCTGTTCAGCGCCATCCTCCTCCTGCGGCGGCAGGGCATGCGTGAGCTTGCGCCAGAACCGGTTGAAGGCGAGATCGAAGACCGGGATTTGCTCGGGGGAATTGACGAGCGACGCGCGCGCGGCGAAGTAGAAGTCGTCGCGCCGTCGGCAATCGATCTCGCCGACGGCCTCCATCAGCGTCAGAATCTGCCCTGACCCGACATTGACTCCCGCGGCTCGGAGGTCACGTCCAAACGAGAGCAGATTCGCGGCCAAGCGCCCCGGCCGGACATCCTCCGGTCGGGGTGCCGTTCTAATCTGCCGTAGCACGGGTGGCTCGCGCGATGAGAGCCTCGGCAACCTCGCCTCGAACTCTGTCGACATCTTCTTGGTACTTGAGAATCACGCCGAGCGTGTCGTCAACCGCCTCGCGCGTCAGCTCGGTCGTGCCAAGCGAGAGCAGCGCGTGCGCCCAATCGAGCGTCTCCGCCATGCCGGGAGACTTGAAGAGATCGACCTCCCGCAGCCCCTGCGTAAAGGCGCAGATCTGCGTGGCCAGCTTCTGCGACGCCTCCGGCACCTTCGCCATCAGGATCCGGAGCTCCTTCTGGAACGTCGGGAAGTCAATCCAGTAGTAGAGACAGCGACGCTTCAGCGCGTCGTGGATCTCCCGGGTCCGGTTGGAGGTCAGGATCACGATCGGGACATGCTCGGCCCGGATCGTGCCAAGCTCCGGCACCGTCACTTGGAAGTCGGACAGCAGCTCGAGCAGGAATGCCTCGAGCTCCTGATCTGCCCGGTCGATCTCGTCGATCAGCAAGACGGGCGACTGCTCGTGCGAGGCATCAATCGCCTGCAGGAGCGGCCGCTTCAGCAGGAACTCCTCGCTGAAGAGATCGCGGCGCGCCTTCTCCGGATCGATCCCGCCGGTCGCCTCAAGCGTGCGCAGATAGAGCATCTGCCGTGGGTAATCCCACTCGTAAATCGCCGAGGAAGCGTCGAGCCCCTCATAGCACTGGAGACGAATGAGCGGCGTATTGAGAATCGCCGAGAGTACCTTGGCGATCTCAGTCTTCCCCACTCCGGCTTCGCCCTCGAGGAGCAACGGCTTGCGCATGCGGAGCGTCAGGAAAAGCGTCGTCGCCAGTCCGCGGTCCGCAATGTAGCGCTGCTCCTGGAGCGCGGCCTCCAGCTCGTCAACGGTCTCGAACGTTCGACCGGCAGGCTGAGTCACTGAAGCGATCTGCGTAGCAGTCAAGATCTCGCCATCCTCATGAAAACTCAATCCGTGCGGGGCATAACGGTGGGTGCCCTGCACGAATAAGTATCCTCGATTTGACCGATCGCTGTCACCCAGGGCCAGATGACCGGCCGTTCCTTACCAATGCCGGCACGATCTGCCGTCCGTGCGGCCGGCAGCTTTGCCCACCATGGCCGTTAGAGGTGCTTCAAGATAGCGGCACCCTCAACTAATCCCAACCCGCCGGCTTGGCCGGCCAGCGACCGTACCAGTCGAATGGCTGCGGATTGAGATTGACGACGACATTCTTGACCTGCGTGTAGAGCTCGAGCCCGTGCGGTCCAAGCTCCCTGCCGATGCCGCTCTGCTTGAACCCGCCGAACGGAGCCTCCGGCGGATTGACCGTTGGATAGTTGATGCTGACATTGCCGGCCTGGAGCCGCCGCGCGAGTGTATGCGCCCGCTTGATGTCCTTCGTCCAGATCGTCGCCGCCAGGCCGTAGATCGTCCGGTTGGCCATCGCGACGACCTCGTCCTCGTCCTCGAACGGGATCACCGCCAGCACCGGACCGAAGACTTCCTCTTGCGCTAGGCGCATGTCCGGCTGCACGCGGGCAAAGACGGTCGGCGCCACGAAATTGCCCTCGGCGAACTCACCCTCGCCAACGCGTTTCCCGCCAATGAGCAGGTTCGCGCCTTCCTCTTGCGCGATCGAGCAATAGCGGAGTACGCGGTCACGCTGCTGCGGCGAGATCACCGGACCCATCTGCGTCTCCCAGTCCATTGGGTCGCCGACGCGGATGCGACCAGCCTTTTCGACAAACGCTTGCAGGAATTTGTCGTGGATCGAGCGGTGGAGGAAAAGACGCGTCCGCGCTGTGCAACGTTGGCCTGCGTTGGCGAAGATCGAGAAGAGCGAACCGTCAACCGCCTCGTCTAGTTCGGCGTCTGGGAAGATGATGTTTGGGCTCTTGCCGCCCAATTCGAGGGAGACTTTCTTGATCGTCCCCGCCGAGAGCGCCATGATCCGCCGCCCGGTCTCCGTCTCTCCCGTGAATGCGACCTTGTCGACAAGCGGGCTGGTGACCATCGCCTCGCCGACCTCGCCGCCAGGCCCGGTCACGACATTGACGACGCCTTCCGGAATCCCCGCTTCCAGGCAGATTTCGGCGAGCACGAGCGCCGTCAGCGGCGTCGCGCTTGCCGGTTTCAGCACGACCGTGTTGCCCGTCGCAAGCGCCGGGGCGAGTTTCCACGCTGCCATCAGCAGCGGAAAGTTCCAGGGGATGATCTGGGCGCAGACGCCGTAGGGCTCGCGAATGGTGTAGTCGAGCAGCGGCCCGTTCATCGGGAGCTGCTCGCCGCGCACGTGCATCGCGAGGCTGGCGTAATACTCGAAGCAATTGGCCGAGGAGATGACGTCGTTACGCGACTCGACGATGATCTTGCCGCAGTTCTGCGTCTCCAGCCGGCTGATCTCGTCGATGCGATCGCGCAGGATCTCGGCAATGCGGTCGAGTGCCCGCTTCCGCTCCAGCGGCGTAAATCGCGACCACGGACCTTCATCGAACGCGGTTCGCGCCGCCTGAATGGCCCGCGCGACGTCCTCCTTGCCAGCCTTCGCAACCCGCGCAATTGGCTTGTTCGTCGCCGGGTTGAAGGTTTCGAACGTCTCGCCGCTCGCCGCCGCGACGCGCTTTCCGCCGATGATCATTTCGTAGGTCGGCAACTGCGTCGCCACCTGTGTAGCCATCGCTCGCCCCTCGCGATACTGCCAACGGATTTCCCGTGCCGATTTAGGATAGCACGCGGCCCGAGAAGCCCCGGCAAACTGCTGGAGATTGCGGTACAATTACGGACAGCGGTCACATTCCGCGGAACGGTCCCGGCCAACGCGCCGGGATCCCTTGCCGGGGTGGCGAAACGGCAGACGCAGCGCACTCAAAATGCGCCGGGGAAACCCGTGAGGGTTCGAATCCCTCTCCCGGCACCGCCTCAATCCACGAGAACGAACTGTCGAGTGCTGAGTTATGAGTGCTGAGCCGCGCCTTTCGTGCGCGGCCCTGGTTTGCCTTGACTCCGCCTACGGTAATCGGCCCGGTAGGCAGTGCCGATTCCGCGCGGTCATCCGATCGGCAAGCGGCCAGCGCCGCACCTACCGTGGGCGTTCGACGTTCCCGGGCGCGCTGGCCGTCTCCGGTGGCACGGACAGCGGCTCGCGCGGCAAGGGCTCCGTCCCGAACGGGATGGTTCCCGGCTCCCACTGCCACCCGAGATCGAGCGCCTCAGAGGCTGTGACACCGACGCGCACCCTGCCATACTGATCGGCAATCAGCGCTTCGTTCGGGACATATAGCACGGTCCTGAACAGCAGTCCGCGCTCGACGACGACGTACCCGGGTCGGATGGAGATCACCTTGCCGAGCGATTTCCCCCGCCTGTCCCGAACTTCCCAGCCGACTTCGACCTCCGGAGAATCAAAACGATCCACTGCCAATCCCCTTGCGCAAGCACGCCCCGCTCGACTCACACCTTCCTGACACGTTCATAATACCCATTTCACCGCTGATTCGGCGTGAAACATAAGCACCACCCAACATCCACAACCCCAATCCAATCCAATACTCTCTCCTCCCCCTCAGCTCTCAGCACCAAGCACTCAGCACTACCGTCTGGCGAAATCTCCCCGTTTCTCAGACAATGCCGCCCGTCGGAAGCGGATGGGCGGATCCAGCGGTCACGCCGATCCTGGATCAACGGCCTGAGAGTCAGACAAAGGGAGAATGGGCGTGACGGAAGAGAAGAAGGACGAAAGCTGGCGCGGCAAAGTCGGCAAGATGTCTCCAGAAGAGGTCACGGAGTTCTTGACCAAGACTGATGTCTTGTGCCGGCTCGGTGTGCTCGACGAGGAGGGATGGCCGTACGTCGTCCCGGTCTGGTTCCAATACAAGGACGAGGGCTTCTACATCATCCCGCGCGAGCGATCGAAGTGGGCCGAATACATGGTCAACGATCCGCGCGTCTACCTGGCGATTGACGAGCCTGGCTCCCTACGCAAGGTCCTGGTCAAGGGACGCGCGGAGCTGGTGGAGCGCCCGAACGTTGGCGGCAAGTGGGTCGAGATCGCCCGTGAGATGTCCTACCGGTATCTTGGCCCTCACGGCCCCGACTATCTCGTGCCGACGCTGAACGAGCCGCGCTGGCTCTTCTTCGTTCGGCCGATCACTATCACGACCTGGCAGGGCGTTGATTGGGCGAAGCGGTACAAGCACGCCAATTGGGGCGCCACGAGCTAGGGCGTCAGCCGATTCGCGACCGGCCGCAACGCGTGGACATGTGACGGTTTTCGCGGCGGCCGGTCGTTTCGCGAAACCTGGGTATCAACTTTTCGCGCGGCCGAGACTCCTCCTGGTGGCGCCACCGGGATAGCCTCAATCTCCGATGCCCCGTATACTCGTGGCCGGGAACCGGGAGGGGAAGGGCCGGTGAGACGCGTGCGCTCGCCGGCGTAGTCGGCGGTAGTGCGCCATGGTCCGCTTGCGCTCACAGTCTCGTCTGATTCGCTGCCTGTTGCTGCTCGCGCTGGCGGTCGCCGCGCTCTCGCCGATTGGGACTCCAGTCCGCGCCAACGCCCCTTCGACGGCGTTCGTCCTTCAGCCGCCCGAAGTCACCGCCAAAGCCGTCTTTGCGATCGACGTCACCGCCGGCGTGGAGCTCTACGCGCTGAACGCTGACAAGCGCCGTCCGCCGGCCAGCACGACGAAGATTGCGACCGCGCTCGTTGTCGTCCGGGCGGTGAAGGACTTGAGCGAGGCGGTGACGATCGAAACGTCAGACATCGCGGACATCTCCCCGGACGAGTCCCAAATGGGTTTGATTCCCGGCGACATGCTGACGATCGAGCAGCTCCTGTATGGGCTCATGATTCAGTCCGGCAATGATGCAGCCGCGGTTCTTGCTCGCGTGGTCGGCGCCAAGCTCCTAGGGGACGATGGTGAGGGTGATCCCCGCGAGCGGTTCGTCGAGGAGATGAACAACCTCGCCGCGGAGCTCAAGCTCGAGAACACGCACTTTACGAATCCTTCTGGTCTCTACCACCGCGAGCATTACAGCACCGCGCGCGATCTCGCCGCCCTCGCCGCCGCGGCGCTGCAAAACGAAACAATCGCGACGATCGTGAAGCAGCGGCAGGAGACGATTACGTCGCTCGCCTCGCCGCCGAACGTCTACGACCTGCGCACGACCAACCGCCTGCTCGGCGAAAAAGGGATCCACGGCGTCAAGACGGGATCGCTCCCGGAAGCCGGCGCCTGCCTCGTCGTTGCGAAGACGATGCACGGCAATAACCGTGTGATCGTGGTCATCCTTGGTAGCGACTACGAGTATGACGAAGCCGGAATGATCGATCCCGACTCTGACCGCCGTTGGGACGACGCGCGCACGATCTTGGATGCCCTCGAGCGTGACTTCCGCTGGATCTCGCCGAGCGATCCGGAGGATCTGCCTGAGCTACAAGATGAGCTCGCCGCGTGGCAAGTCACGCTAAAGGATCAGTCGGCGCTCGTCATTCCGGCGGATCAGGCGACGTCGTTCCGCTACCGGCTGACACTCGGGCCGGAAGCAGCGCCACAAGAGCCTGTCGGGAGCCTGCACTTCTTTCTCGGGGAAACGCATTTTGCCGAGCGCCCCGTTTTCCAGCTGCCTACTGGCTAACCGATTGAGGCGACGAGCGTGTCGCAGCTCGGAGTGAACCGCATGGAGCGCCTGCAGCGGGTCCTGGCGGAGCGCGGTGTCGCGTCGCGCCGGAAAGCGGAAGAGCTTATCCGGGCCGGGCGCGTGTCGGTCGACGGAAAGGTGGTCACCGAGCTCGGGACGAAGGTAGATCCCGAGCGCGCCGTCATACGCGTTGATGGCGAGATCGTCCGCCCGCAGCGCAAGCGCTACATCCTTCTGCACAAGCCGCGCGGATACATCACCACGACGCGGGACGAGCGCGGCCGATGGACCGTCATGGACCTCGTGCAGGTGCCGGAGCGGGTCTACCCTGTCGGGCGGCTCGACCGTGACACGGAGGGTCTGCTGCTCCTGACGAACGACGGTGACCTCGCCAACCGCGTGATGCACCCGCGGTTCGAGCTCGTCAAGGAGTATCACGTCTACACCCCGGTCCGGCCCTCTCCCGCGACGCTCGAGCGTCTCCGCAAGGGCCTTGCGATCGAAGGCCGGCGCGTCGTACCCGAAGAGGTTCGGCCTCTTCGGGAGACGCCCGAAGGCGTTATCGTCAAGATCGTGCTCCATGAGGGCCGGTACCATATCGTGCGCCGGCTGATGCAGGCAGCTGGGATCCCGGTCAACCGCCTACGCCGCGTGCGAATCGGGCCGCTCAGCATCGCCGGGCTGCCGGTAGGGGCTTGGCGTGACCTGACGCCAGGAGAGCTCGCGACGCTTTTCGAGGCCGTTCACTTCGAAGGATCGCTGCCGCCAGTCGAGCCCGGACCACGGGTGATTCACCGCACCCGCCCCTATCGTGGCCGCCAGCGAGCGGAGTCTGCTTCGGATGGCGACGCCGGCACCGAAGAGCCCGCGGATGCGCGAGTTACTCGCTCTCCTGAGCAGAACACACGAACGCGCGGCTCGGTTGACAAATCAGAGATCGGCCGCGATCCTCGCGACGGCGGAAAATCTCAGCTTCGGCAGCGTCTGGCGCGCAGTCGGACACTTGCAGGTTCGCCGAGGCGGAGTACGAACCAACGGCGGAGGGAGCCTTGATCGGATGACAACGGAATCGGTCGGCAGCGAGTCCCAGACGCGCGGAGCCGATCACTGCCAGGTGATCGCGATCGACGGTCCGGCGGCGGCCGGCAAGACGACCATCGCTCGCGCGCTCGCTACCCGCCTGGACGCCGTCTACCTTGACACCGGCGCGCTCTATCGCGCCGTAACACTTGCCGCTCTCCGAGCCGGCGTTCCCCCGACCAATGGCGAGGACATCGCGAGCATCGCCCAATCGCTGGACCTTCAAATTCGCCCCGCCACTACGCCAGGCGGACCCGAGCGAGTCTTCGCCGACGGTGAGGACGTGACCGAGGCGATCCGAAGTCCGGAAGTCGATGCGACCGTCTCGATCGTCGCCGCGCAGCCGGAGGTGCGAGCAGCCCTCCTGCCGATTCAGCGGGACATTGCCAGTCGCGGCCGAGTCATCATGGCAGGGCGCGACATCACAACCGTGGTCGTGCCCGACGCCGGCGTGCGCATTTTCCTGAACGCGAGCCCCGAGGTCCGCGCTCAGCGGCGCTACCGTGAGCTCGTCGCGAAAGGCCATGTCACTAGCTATGAAGAAGTTCTCCGCGATATTCTTCAGCGTGACCTGATTGATTCCACCCGGGAGATCGCGCCGCTCCATGCCGCGCCAGGCGTGACGATCGTGGAGACGGATGGGCGCGATATCGACGACATTGTGGAAGAAATCGCTCATTTGGCTCTGCGTACGTGGGAGAGCAGCTGCCACGGCGCGGTGAAGAACGAGAGCTAGCGGATGACGAACGGAGCCGCCCCCGCTCCCTCAGACGTCGAGCGTCTTACGCTGCGCGGCCGACCCAGGCGAATCCTTCGCGCGATCCTTCTCACCATCCTTCGGCCCCTACTTCGCCTTCAAATCGAGAACTTGGACCGAGTCCCGGCCGAGGGGCCGGCCATTGTAGTGGCAAACCATCTCCACAACGCCGATCCGATCCTGATGGTGATCGTCATGCCACGGTCGATCCACTACATGGCGAAGAAGGAGGTCTTTCAGGTTCCGCTCATCCGCACGATCATCCGTTGGGTTGGCACGTTTCCGGTGGATCGGGGAAAGCCCGACCGCGCGGCAATCCGGCGGGCTGAGGCCGCGCTCGCCGCGGGCGTGCTCGTCGGGATGTTTCCAGAAGGTACGCGGAGCGAGACGATGCAACTTCAGCGCGCGCACGCTGGATGCGGATTGCTGGCTCTCCGAAATGATGTCCCGGTCATTCCCGTAGCGATCACCGGTACCGAGCGGCTGCCGTTCAACGGCAATAAGGGCAAGGCGCAATCCCGCGTGCAGATGCCGAACCCAGGTCACCGCGGCATCCGCATCCGCTTCGGAGAGCCAATCCGCGTGCCGCGCGAGATCGACGGCCGCAGGCTGACCGCGGAGGAGGCAACCGAGCTCATCATGATCGAGGTCGCCCGCCTGCTCCCGGAAGACTACCGCGGGTATTACGCGGACAAAGTGGCAGAAGCCGACGCTGAAAAGCAGAAGGCCGTCGCGGAGCCTGTCATCTGCTAGTCCTGGGCAAGAGAAGCGATAGCCAGCGACAGGCTAATCGTCGAGCCGAATTCCGGCCTTACGCTCTGCCGCTGTCCGGCGCCGACGCACCGGCTCCTCGATCTCGTCGAGTTCTCCCCAAGTCATCTCCTGACCGGCGATCTCGACGGTGTCACCGGGCTCGATACCGCGCCGCTCTAGCTCCGCCGAGATCCCACTGGCCTCTAGCACCCGTTGGAACCGATCCACCGCGTCATCGAGCTCCCAGTTGGTCATCTTGGTCAGGCGCTCGATCGCGGCTCCCCGAACGCGGAAGTGGTGCGGCGCGACGTCTTCGACGGTCCACTGACGCTCATCCGTCGTTTCCAGGGTGTAGACCCGGCGCGGCGGCTCCTTCGGCTTGGCAGCCTCCTGCTCCTCGATCTCGCGCAGAATCTCCGCGACGGCATTCATGAGGGCATCCAACCCTTGGCCCGTCGCGGCCGAAATCTCGAAGACGCGATGCCCGCGCCGCTCGAGCTCCGCTCGGAGCCGCGGGAGATTCGCTTGCGCCTCCGGGATATCCAGCTTGTTGAGCGCAACGACCATCGGTCGCTTCAGGAATTCGGAGTCGTACGCCTCCAGCTCGGCCATGATCGTCTCGTAGTCCTGGAGCGGATCGCGCCCCTCCAGTCCTCCCGAGGCGTCGATGACGTGGATGAGCACTTTCGTCCGCGTAACATGGCGCAAGAACTCATGGCCAAGTCCCGCCCCAGCGGCGGCACCCTCGATCAGGCCGGGCACATCCGCGAGGACGAACGTCTGGCCGCCCCGCCCTCCAATCTCAACGACTCCGAGGTTCGGCTCCAGCGTTGTAAAGGGATAATCGGCGATCTTCGGGCGTGCGCGGGTGACCGACGCGAGCAATGTCGATTTGCCGGCGTTCGGCAGACCTACCAGCCCGACATCCGCGATCAAGCGAAGCTCGAGCCGCAGCGTGCGCTCCTCACCCGGCTCTCCAAGCTCGGCAATTCGTGGCGCCTGGCGCGTTGAGGTCGCGAAGTGAGCGTTGCCAAGTCCGCCCCGTCCACCGCGCGCGACGACCGCCTTCTGGCCGGGCTCCGTCAAGTCGGCGATCACTTCGCCGGTTTCGTCGTCGTAAACAACCGTCCCGGGCGGCACATCTATGAAGAGCGTGCGTCCCGAGCGGCCGGTCATCTTGCGGCCCCGGCCC